>Ga0209804_1000174_pt1 | contig 55603 bp, 40 predicted proteins | sample GraSoiAngelo_139_FD_185896 | JGI IMG/M metagenome (GOLD analysis project Ga0209804, IMG submission 185896) | Grasslands soil microbial communities from the Angelo Coastal Reserve, California, USA - 14_0929_12_20cm (SPAdes) (version 2) | ecosystem: Environmental > Terrestrial > Soil > Grasslands ... | reverse complement strand
CCAAACAGCTGGGCTTGGACGCACTGCGGGAGAGCCGACAAGGGTAATACGCGGGCTGCTCCTTCAATTTCTTTCCGTTCAGCTACTTACCTCTGTTTTTTCGGAATCCCGAGTAAACTCCCGCTAGCCGGAGTTTACTGCGAGTGCGCTCCCGAACCTTTGCGCATTCCCACTAAATCATTCCATCCGTAGGAGTTAGGTCGGTTTCCCTTCTTTGATTATGTATTACCCCTGATGGCTAGCCTGGTCAAAAAGAAAAAGGGCCACCGCCTCTACTACTACCTCGTCGAAAGCGCCCGCGTCGACGGTAAACCCCGCATCGTCCAGCAAGCCTATCTGGGCACCGCCGAAAAACTCGCCCAACTCCTCCAGCAAAACACCGCCCCCGTCCCTCTCTCCGCCACCTTGCGAGACTTCGGTCTTCCCGGCGCCTTGTGGCTGGCTGCCAAACAGTCCGGCGTGTGGCCGCTACTGGAATCCCTGTGGCCCTCTCCGCGTTCCGGCCCCGGCCCGGCTCACTACCTGCTGCTCGCCGCCATTCACCGCATCGGCGATCCCGGTCCGAAGACCGAAGTCAGCAACTGGTACGAGCAGACCATCCTCGCTTCCGAGTGGGGTTTTCCTGCCGAGCGCTTTACTTCGCAAGCCTTCTGGGACGCCTTCGAACAGATTTTGCCGGAGCAGAGCGAGACCGTGGCTCCCGCAGAAGATCCTCTGGATCGTGCGCAGTTGCGTTTACTCGGACTGTGGAAGGAGAAGCAACTGGTCGTTTACCGGCTGCTGGCTGCAGATTACCCACCGCGGGTAATACCAACCGGACGCCTTAAACTGCACAAAAAAGAACTCTTAGGGAATCTGCCCACCGAACCCGCAGTAAACTCCCGCTAGGGATATTCGATTTCGATTAACCTCAAGGGTAGGGGATATTCTCATGAATCAAGGAGCCTGGTGGTTCGGCCTGTCTATTCTGCTGATTACGGGACTCATCCTCCTGTGCCTTCACCAGCCACGTATTGCCGAGATGTTTCACCAGCATGTCCGCGACCGTCCCCGGCGACGTCTGTTTCTTGCCACGGTAGGGTTCTTCCTGACTTTGGGCCTGGCGCGGGCGATGGCATACGCTGCTGGGCACAATATTGGCCCGTTTCATTACATCTACATTCGCGGCACTCACGTGCACCACTTGGTTTGGGGGATTCTCCTTTTGTTGGTGGTCGGATTTTGCTGGTTGATCGAGGTGGGCACAGGCACGAAGGTGTCGTCTCTTTTCGCGAGCCGTCTGATGTCGCTGCTTTACGGTGTCGGTGCCGCACTCACTCTGGATGAGTTCGCGCTTTGGCTCAACCTTGAGGACAAAGTTTATTGGACGCGGGAGGGCCGGGCTAGCCTCGAGGCCATCCTGATCTTCGCCGCCGCACTGCTCATTGGCATCTGGGGCCGCGGCTTCCTTAAGGCGCTTGGTCGCGAACTCTTCCGCCCACGACGCAAAAAGGCGGAGACCGACCCCTAACTCTCGAGCATCTGCTGTTTGTGCCACCACTCTCGAAGGCGCGTGCACTTTCCTTTGTCGTCGAGGGCAACAACCAAGATTCCATCCAGCTTGGTTTTGTGCCCTTGAGGAGCGATAACAAACGAAGCCCACCAACGAGCAATTCCAAGCTCTTGGGTTAGTGACAGGATTTCGTACCCAAATTGAACTTGCTCTTCCGTTCGCGCCACATGGGTCCAATACTCAAGAATGGCCTGGTGCCCGCGCATTGGTTCGAGAAAAGGTGTTACTTGGTAGGTGCCCTCTTCCGAATAGAGCTCGGCCGCGGACTCGGCGTCGCGTGACTTCCAGGCTCGGCCGTACTTGTCCAGCCAGGCCGAAAATGTTTCTCGTGTCATAGCTGTGCCTCTCCGTCAGCCTCTGTCTGTCTTCGCTACTTTTGCACAGTCGTGCACAGCTTTCCACAAGGAGACTTTCAGAAAGCCCTTGCCAGGCCAGATGGGGAGGTTTATCTTCCGTGCCAGATTGAGCCGGGAAGCCTAAGAAACTTTGCGGCACAATTGAAAGGGGGCGCAACAGTCTAACGGCTGATGCGCCCTCAGTCTTTTTGGGGCCGCGTTCAAGCTCGCCTTGTCTGCATATTCGCCTCGATATGTCTTTTGGCATTTGCTCGCTTTTGGCCGCCAGAGTATCCTCTCCGATTTGCCGCCCGAACTTGAAGGGGAGACGCGCTATGAAACTTAAAGTGGCACTCTGTTTTGCATTTGTCTTGGCCATGCGAATCCCGACGCCCAGGATCTCCTACGCGCAGGACGTTCCCCCGTCGCTGTATTCGGAAATGAAGTGGCGAATGATCGGGCCGTTTCGCGCGGGCAAAGTAAATGGGGTAGCAGGCGCGCCGGGAAATCCCGCTGTTTATTACCTGGGTGCCGACGGGGGAGGCATTTGGAAAACTACGGATGGCGGCGTCACGTGGAAGCCGATTTTTGATGGAGAGTCTTCGCCTTCCATTGGAGCGCTGGCCGTTGCGCCGTCGAATCCCAACATTATTTATGCGGGAACGGGAGTGAACACGGTCTACGGCGATGTCACCTACGGAAATGGCATGTACAAATCCACCAATGGCGGGGAAAGGTGGCAGCACCTGGGATTGCAAGATACGCAGCATATTGCCCGCATCCTGGTGGATCCTCGAAACCCAGACATCGTGCTGGTAGCGGCGATTGGGCATCCCTATGGGCCGAATGAAGAGCGCGGCGTTTTCCGGTCCACAGATGGCGGGAAGAGTTGGAAGAAGGTTTTGTTCAAGGATAACACCACGGGAGCGGTCGATCTTTGTTTCGAGCCCGGCAACCCGAGAGTCGTCTACGCGACGTTGTGGCACTTGATCTGGAAGCCGACCGTAAAAGATCAACCGTTTGAGCCGGGCAGCGGGCTTTACAAATCGAGAGATGGCGGAATCACTTGGACACAAATTACGGGAAACGGGCTTCCAACAGAAAACTGGGGACGCTCGGGCGTTGCGGTGGCGCCGGGAATGCAGGGGAAACGCGTTTACTTGATTATTGAAGCGAAGGAGAAAAAAGGCGGCCTGTTCCGTTCGGATGACGGCGGGGTCACGTGGCAGACAATAACCGAAGACCGGCGCATCGAAACGTCTTGGTACATGGGAGAGATTTTCCTAGATGCGAAGAATCCAGACGTGGTGTATGTGCCATTACAGAATTTCTACCGGTCAACCGATGGAGGAAAGAGTTTCACGGCAATAAAAGGAGCGCCGGGCGGCGATGATTACCACACCATGTGGATTGATCCGACGAATCCGCAAAGAATGATTCTTGGCACAGACCAAGGGGCAACCATCACCATGAATGGCGCCGAGACGTGGAGCCCTTGGTACAACCAGCCAACCGGGGAATTCTATCGAGTGGCAACCGACCACCGGTTTCCGTATTGGGTGTACGGGCCGCAACAGGACAGCGGCACAGCGGGAATCGCGAGCCGCGGGAACAACGGACAGATCACGGAACGGGATTGGTATCCCGCAGGTCCGGGAGAAAGCGGATATACCATTCCGGACCCGTTGGACCCCCACGTGGTCTACAATGCGGGACCGGGTGGCAGTGTGGTCCGGCTCTCCAAGACTACCGGGCAAGTGCGTGATATCTCGCCAGCTCCAATTCTTCAAGGAACCAGATACCGTTTCAACTGGACAATCCCTATGGTTTTTTCGCCACAGGATCCGCACTTGCTCTATCTGGGGACGCAGTTTTTGATGAAGACGAGCAATGCAGGCACAAGTTGGGACGAAGTCAGTCCAGATTTGACGCGGATTCGTGCGGATGAGAAGGATTCCAAGAAACGGCGCGGAACGATCCTAACGATTGCGCCGTCGGCGGTAAGAGAAGGAGTGATCTGGGTTGGGACCGACGATGGAAACATCCAGGTCACGAAAGATGGTGGAAAGGCCTGGAAAAATGTGACCCCAACCGCGGTAACGGAATGGAGCGTCGTAAGCATCCTTGAAGCATCGCACTTCGACTCCGGAACCGGATATGCGGCGGTGAATCGCAATAGTTTGGATGATCTGCGTCCGCTCATTTTGCGGACGCGCGACTTTGGCGAAAGCTGGCAAGAAATTGTCAGCGGAATCGGCGAGAAAGATTTTGCGCGAACGGTACGCCAAGATCCTGTTCGCCAAGGTTTGCTGTATGCGGGAACGGAAAAGGGCGTTTACGTTTCGTTCGACGATGGCGATCACTGGCAATCGCTGCGGCTCAACATGCCGGTCGTGTCGATTCACGATTTAGCGATTGAGCAAGACGATTTGGTGGCCGCGACGTATGGGCGCTCGTTCTGGATTCTCGATGATGTGACGCCGCTTAGGCAAATTAGTACGGGAATGGCGGCGGGCGCAGCGCATCTATTTGCTCCGAGGACGGCAATCCGCGTACGGCGCGACGAGAATCAAGACACACCGCTGCCGCCGGAAGTCCCGGCCGGAAAAAATCCGCCGGACGGGGCGATCATTAACTATTATCTTCCGCCGAATTTCTCGGGCGAAGTGCAGGTGGAAATCCGCGATGAGTCGGGAAACAGGATTCACAGTTATTCGAGCGCGCCAATCCCAAAGGAAGAAGGCGAGCTGCCATTTGTGGCGGAATACTGGCTCGCGCATCCGCAGCCGCTTTCCAAGTCACCGGGGATGCATCGGTTTGCGTGGAACCTGCGCTATACCGATCCACAGGCGGTGCACGCGCAATCTCCTTACAACTATCCGATTGCGGCCATCGTGGGCTCGACACCGCTGCCGCCTGAAGGACCGCTTGTTTTGCCAGGACCATACAAAGTTCGATTAACGGCAGGCGACCAAGTGTGGGAGCAGCCCCTCGAAGTAAAGCAGGACCCTCGAGTTCACGCAGCGCGAAATGAATTGGAGAGTGCACTGGACCTGCAACTGAAAAGTTCTGCTGTGCTGGGGCGGAACTATGATGCCTACCAACAGGTGAAGCAATTGCGCGCGCGCCTCAGTGAGCTGATGAAGCGGCCCAAGGAAGACCCGGTTGCGGGTGCCGCTAAAGCTTTGGATGAAAAGGCAGGCGCTCTGGAAGGCGAGGCCACACCGCTTCTGGAAACTCCCAAAGGGATGAGCCTGATGGCGGTGAATGACAGTCTAACGGCTTTGATTGCGCTCGTGGATGGAGCGGACTTCGCGCCTTCCGAGCAGTCGTTTGCGGCATTTCGCCGGGTTTGCCAAGGATGGAAAGAGGAAATTGCTGATTGGCGGGAGTTGAAGATTAAAGACGTCGAAGCGCTCAACACGCTGCTCGGCAAGAACAATCTTGCGCCGGTGGCGAGCATGCCGGCGGTTGCGGCAGACATTTCGTGCGGGAATTGAGAGAGCGCGCAGGACGGCTTGGGCGGGAATTTCCAGGCCTTGAGAAAATCCGAGCTTAGGATGGAGGCGCAGGTTTTTGCAGTTCGGCCAGGTCCGCCAGGACTTCCGCGCTGTGTTTTGCGGGATCGACCTTCAGATACACCTTTCGAATCACGCCTGCCGGATCGATAAGAAAGGTGTGGCGCGCGGAAAGTTTGGCCACGCCAAGATCCACTACGGAGCCGTAGCGCGCGGAAAGTTCGCAGTGCGGGTCAGCAAGCAGCTTGAAATGCAAACCTTCGGCGGCGCAGAACTTTTCGTGGGAAGCCTCATCCTGGCCGCTGACTCCGAGGATGACCGCGTTTTTCTGCTCGTAAAGCGCGAGGTCATGCTGGAAATTGCGCGCCTCTTTAGTGCAGCCGCCGGTGAAGTCCTTAGGGTAGAAATACAAGACGACCCACCGGCCGCGAAAATCGCGCAAGTTCAGAGGTTTGCCGTCTTGCGCGCTCAAAGTAAAGTCCGGCGCAGGCGTCCCCGCCTCGGGTGCTTTGGGAGCATGGCGCGCGGCACGGACGGCAGTAATTCCGACAACCAACAGGACCGCAACAATAATGGCAATAGAGATGGTCAACATTCTCATCCCGCGCTATTCCTTTTGGCTGAACCAGCCGAAACCGAAACGCAGTTGGACCGTGTTGATACCCGGATTGGGAGTCGCCAGGCCGGCATTCGAAATGTGCATGAAGCGGAGCTCGGTGCTCAGGTTGTGCTTGCTGCGCAGAAAATGCACACCGACGGCGCCGCTGCTCGTGAAATTGATCCCCGAAGTTCCCGCAGGAACTTGCGTGTTGGTGAAAAGCGTGCCGCCGCCAATTTCGAGATAGGGAACGACGCTCCCGCGCGTATCGAACGCCCATTTAAATGCGAATGGATTCACGGCAACCCCATAGGCGGTATTCTGCTTTTGAAAAACCAGGAAGGCCGGCACGGCTTCAACGGCATATTCCAGGCGGCCTCGGAGAAAGCTGGGCCCGTGAGGTGCGCTCAGAATCAGGCCATAGCGCAGGCCGATATTCCAAACGCCGTCGCTGGACTGGCTTCCATTCGTGCCATGACCTCCGCCGGTCCAAATCTGGACTTCGTGCTGACCCTCGACCGGACCGGCTTGCGACCGGGCCACCGGCACAAGGACAAAGAGCGCAAGAGGTAGAAGAGCCGAAATGGTCCTGCCCAACGAAAAATCTCCCTTGGTTGATTCGATTCTGGGTCTCGGAATGGGATGCACAGAAGATACAGAAAAACGAACCGAAAGGCGACTCTCTAATTCCAGTGCTTGCCGGGGTAAGAATTCATTTGAGATATGTGCGCACAATCTGGATCACGCCGTCGGCGGCCTCTTCTGAGGACTTGGAGTTGCGGGGCATGTGGTTGCGGATGTGGTCTTCCATCAGTTCGGCCATAAGGCTGTTGATTGCGCCGCGGGCGGCGGAAAGGCGCTGGAGAACTTCGAAGCAAGAATCGTCTTTGTTGAGCGCGCGCAGGACGCTTTCCAGCTGGCCGATCACTTTCTGTTCATCCAGTTGTAACCACTCCCGGTTTAGTTTGGACCAGGCTGGGAATACCACGGCAGTGTCCATTTGAGGAAATCTCGTCGGGGAAAAGCTGATGCTTCGGAGTGTTTCAAACTCGGTTTGGTTGCGGCTCCTCACCGCCTGGCTATTTCTGTTCATCGGTACGGCAGGTCTGAGGGCTCAAGACGAGCCGAAAAAACCTGAGCCCGCAAATCCCGAAACGCCAGGCGAAGCGCTCGACGATCCGATGCCAACGATGTTCCCCCATTTGGAGACGGACCACCTATAGCTTTCCGGGCAGTCGAATTTCATCTTTCAGACGCATCCTCCTTTCCACGCCGCCTACAGTGGAATAAACAGCCTGAATCCGAATTATGAGAAAGCGACGTCACGAGTTCTGACGTTGTACACCGGGTTTCAGCTCAACGATTCAACTGAATTTCTCGTGGACATTGAAGAAGCGGGCGGAGCGGCGCTGAGCACGGGTCTCGGTCTCGCTGGCAATACCGATTTGGATATCGTTCGCAACCCCTTGCTCAGTAAAGCGCCCTATCTTGGCCGCGGGATGATCCACAAAGTATTCGCCTTGAGCAAGGATAAGGTCGCAAATGAACGCAACTTCTTGTCGCTGTTCAGGGAACTTCCGCGACGGCGCTTGGAATTTCGCTTTGGCAAATTCAGCATGGTGGATTTCTTCGATCAGAATTCGGCAGGCTCGGATACCCATTTCCAATTTACGAACTGGACGGTCGACAATAATGGCGCTTATGACTACGCCGCAGAGACGCGCGGCTACACGGTCGGCCTCACGGCGGACTACGAAGACCGTAATTGGGGATTCCGTTTCGCCGAAGGGCTCATGCCGAAGGTGGCCAATGGCATTGATTTGGTGTGGAAGCCCTGGCAGGCCCATGCCGAAAATCTCGAGTACGAACTAGGTCACGGGGTGATTCCGAAAAAAGCGGGTGTCATCAGATTGCTGGCTTTCGCGAATTACGCAAACATGGGCATTTATCGCCATGTGATCGCGCAATTTCAGAAAGGCCTTGTTGCCAGGCTGGACATAACCAACCATCCTTGGCACATCACGCGCAAATACGGCTTCGGCATTAACCTGGAGCAAAACCTGACTGGTAATCTCACCGCTTTCGGCCGTTTTGAATGGGGCAATGGCAAAACGGAATCTTTCGCCTACACTGAAGTCGATCAGACTTTCGCGGGAGGCATAGGCGTTAATGGCGCTTTATGGCATCGCGTATACGACCGTGCTGGCCTGGCCGTGGTGACCAATGGAATTTGCAAAGACCATCAGATTTATCTCGCCGATGGGGGACTCGGTTTCCTGCTCGGTGATGGCGCGCTTCGTTATGGCCGAGAAAACATCGTCGAAACCTATTACACGGCGCACGTTTGGCGCGGAATCTATGTGGCTCCCGGCCTCCAACACATCAACAACCCGGGCTATAACCGGGATCGCGGCCCCGTGCTGGTGCCGTCTTTCAAATTGCATCTTGAATTCTGAGACCGCTGCCCTCATCCCAAAACTGCCAACTTCCGGCAAGCCCAAGCAAAATGTCTTGGCAGCGCGGGGAAAGTTTGCTAACTAAGTGGGGCCGGCTTCGTCCGTATGACAAAGGTCTGGCCCGAGTCCTTTCTGTCTGCCGTCGAGCCAATTCGAGTCACTTAGCCTGTTCTGGGGGAGCGTATGAGAGATGCCCGTCCCACTCCTAAATTCGTAAAGGTTCGACCATTCCTCCTGCCTGTGCTCGCCATGTTTGCAGTAGGCGCCAGCGGTGCGAATGCACAAAACGTGGATGAAATCATCGCCAAAAATATTCATGCGCGCGGCGGATTGGAAAAGCTGAAAGCCGTTAAGACACTCCGCACCACGGTGAAGTTCAGCGATGGCTCGTTTCGCGCGCAATTCCGCCAAGAAAACAAGCGTCCCGGCAAAGTGCGGGAAGAGTTCATTGTTCAGGGCATGGCGCAAATTCAAGCATACGACGGGAAGACTGGCTGGCAGATTTCGCCCTTCAACGGACGCAAAGATCCTGACCTGATGTCGGCAGACGACATGAAAGGCTTGATCGTGGACGGAGACATAGACGGCCCTCTAGTGGACTACAAGGAGAAAGGTCACACCGCGGAACTTGTGGGGCACGATTCGATGGAAGGAACGGACTGCTACAAGATTAAACTCAGCATGAAAAACGGGGACATTCGCTACTACTACCTCGATACCGATTCCTTCCTTGAGCTGAAAGTGGAGATTCAAACCACGATTCGCGGCGCGCTCCAGGAGTCGGAGTTGTATTACGGAGACTACGAGCAGGTGAATGGGATCTATTACCCCTTTGCCGTGGAACAAGCACAAAAGGGCAGTTCTTCGCGCCAGCAGTTCTCCGTCGAGAAAATCGAGCAGAACCTGGACCTGGACGACGCGCTCTTTGCGATGCCCCTCGCAGAGCCGCAAGCGAAGAAGCCGTCAGCCGGAAAGTGAAATTCTCCCGGAGCAAGAATTTCTTGGGATCCATCAAGGCTAGCTATAGCGAGGATTGTTGTTGCGTTAAAGTTTTGCTGAGGACGATCGCCATGCACAACTCAACTCGATGTTTAAGCGCCAGCATACTGTTCGTTGCTGTTTTGCTGACCCTGGAAGCCGCCGCGCATGCGCAAGACGCCAAATTCGATGCGGATACCATTTCCGGCCTTGGCGCCCGAAATATCGGATCCGCAGCTATGAGCGGCCGCGTCGCCGCTATCGCTGCGGTCAAAGCGGAAGGGCGGCTTACTGTTTACGTGGGTGCGGCAAGCGGCGGGGTCTGGAAATCCATGAATGGCGGCACGACGTTCAAGCCCGTATTCGACAAGGAGCCAGTGCAATCCATCGGCGCCATCGCGATTGATCCCCAATCGCCCAAGACCGTTTGGGTGGGCACGGGTGAAGCTTGGACGCGCAACAGCACTTCCATTGGCGACGGAATCTATAAGTCGACCGATGGTGGCGACAGCTGGCACAACGTGGGTTTACCGGATTCGGAACGCATCGCTAGGATTCTCGTCGATCCTAAAGACAGCAATACGGTCTATGCATGCGTACCGGGGAAACTCTGGAGCGACAGCGACGACCGCGGCGTCTACAAGACAACGGATGGCGGCAAAACCTGGAACAAAATCCTAAAGGGCCCGAATCGGTCGACCGGCTGCTCCATGATCTCGATGAATCCTCAGGATTCAAAGGTCCTTTTTGCGGGCATGTGGGATTTCCGAAGGAAAGGCTGGACGTTCCGCTCCGGTGGCGAAGGCCCGACAGCGCCCAGCGGCAGCGGCTTCTTCCAAACCACGGACGGCGGCGCAACGTGGCAGGACTTGGATGAGAAGAGCGCCAAGGGATTGCCCGCAAAGCCCTGGGGGCGCATTGCCGTGGCCATTGCTCCTTCGAAACCAGACGTCGTTTACGCCATGATCGAGTCAACGCGAAGCGCGCTGTTTCGCTCGAACGATGGCGGAAAAACTTGGCAAGAAGGCGACCGCAGCAACTGGATGGTGTGGCGGCCTTTTTATTTCGCGAATTTGATCGTTGATCCGAAGAACGAGAACAAGGTTTACAAGCCCGATTTCGCACTAATCATGAGCGAGGATGGCGGCAAGAGCTTCAGCGGAATCGGTAATGGGGCACACGGCGATTTCCACACCGTCTGGGTGAATCCCGACAACACGGATCATCTTATTGCCGGTGACGACGGCGGCGTGTGGTATTCCTACGATGGAGGAAACACCTGGTGGAAAGGCAATAACCTCCCGATTTCGCAGTTCTATCACGTGAGCGTAGACAACGACGATCCGTATCACGTCTTTGGCGGGCTGCAAGATAACAGCGTCTGGAAGGCCGATTCGCAGTACCCGGGCGGAATCTCCAATAGCCGCTGGGAAAACCTGGGTGGCGGGGACGGTTTCTGGGCATTTCGCGATCCGGCGGATGCAGACTACGCGTATATAGAATCTCAAGGGGGCTTCATCGGCCGCGTGAACCTGCAAACGCTGGAAGGCCGGCCAATCAAGCCGGAGCCCAATTATGGGGAAGGGAAGCTGCGTTTTAATTGGAATACGCCGATACACATGAGCCCGAATGAAAAGGGCACGATTTATATCGGTGCCCAGTTTCTATTCCGTTCCCGAGATCATGGTCAAACGTGGGACCGCATCTCTCCTGACTTGACGACCAGCGATCCCGAAAAGCAGAAGCAGGAGGAATCCGGAGGTGTCACCGTTGACAATTCGTACGCCGAGATGCACACGACCATCTATTCGATTAGCGAGTCGCCGCGCGATGGACAAACCATTTGGGTGGGCACCGATGATGGCAATCTGCAGCTCACCCGCGACGGGGCAAAATCCTGGACGAACGTTGTCGGCAATGTGCCGAATCTTCCTAAATTCTCCTGGGTTTCGTGGGTTGAGGCGGGGTTTTATGACAACGCAACAGCTTATGCCGCTTTTGATCGCCACACGTTTGGGGACATGGACCCGCACGTCTATAAGACAACAGATTATGGGAAGACTTGGGCATCGGTGGTCGCAGCCGATGGCGGCGTCCGCGGCTACGCCCATGTGATCAAAGAAGATCCGGTTTCCCGAAACATTCTGTATCTCGGAACAGAGTTTGGTCTATGGATTTCGCTGGATAACGGGAAGCATTGGGCGCAGTACAAAGGCCGCGATTTTCCGAGCGTGGCCGTGCGCGATATCGTGGTGCATCCGCGCGAGTCGGATCTAGTGATTGCTACACATGGCCGCGGCATCTGGATTGTGGACGACATCACGCCGCTGCGAAAGTTGACTGCTGAAGTTATCAGCCAAGAGGCCGCCTTCCTTACGGCAAAGCCTGCGCAGCAAAGGCTGGAAGCCAATGGTGGCTGGGCAGACGGAAGCGCCGTGTACACAGGGCCGAATCCGCCGGACGCCGCGGTGATTACTTACTATCAGAAAAAACGTCATATTTTGGGGAAGATGAAACTCGAGATTTTTGATGAACAAGGAAAACTCGTAGACACGCTTCCGCCGAACAGCCGCCGTGGCATCAGCCGTGTGGAATGGCCAATGCGGATCAGGGCGCCCCGTGTTCCCCCCGCAGCTACGGCTGCGTTCGAGGCCGCCCAGGGGCCAAGAATCTTGCCCGGAACCTACACGGTGAAGATGACCCGCGGAACCGAGACATACACTACACAGCTCGTCGTGACGCTCGATCCACGCGCCAAATTCAGCCTCGAAGATCGCAAAATGGAGCTCGACGCTGCGATGCGCGTCTACAATTTGCTTGGCGACATGAGCTTCGACGTCGACCGCATCAACGGCGTGCGCGGCGCATTGGCGGATCGCAGCGGCAAAGTGAAGGGCGACGCGGCCTTCGCGAAACACCTCGAGGACCTCTCGCAAAAAGTCGATGACCTTCGCAAGAAAATCGTGGCCACGAAGGAGGGCGGTGCCATCACGGGTGAAGAGCGCATTCGCGAAAAGACCACAGGTCTCTACGCCGATTTTGTCTTTTACGAAGGGCGCCCGGCTGATTATCAGGTAGCGCGCATCGATTCGCTGAAGAAGGAATTGGGGGATGTGGAAGCTGAATTCGACAATCTTGTCGCTAAGGAACTGCCGGCGGTGAACAAATCCCTGGCTCAGAAGAAGTTGCAGCCCATTCAGCAATTGACCCGGAAAGTCTGGGACACTGCAAACAGTGAGTCCGGCGGAGCTTCTGGAGTCGCGGATCTCACGCAGCACGAATGGACTACAACGGCCGTCAAGGCTCTAAGACCTTAAGGTGCTCATCCGGGAAGACGATCAGCCAATCAGCTGATTGATCTTCTCTGGCCACGATGAACTATTCCTGATTAATGAACCCAGCCCCCTTGCAAAAAATCGACAAAAAGAAGCTCCTTGCCGCAGTTTGTCTACTCATCTTTTGCGGCATGGCTTTCGCCGCGTTTTGGCCCTTTAACCCTTTTCCTGCGAATCACGTGGCCTGGTTAGGTGATGAAAATGGCCTTCGCTTCGCCGGGGGCGGAATCATCTTAAGTTCCGGGAAATTCGAATTGACGGAATCTGGGATGCCGGCCGGCGCGAGTCTGGAGATATGGCTCGAACCAGCTCAGGATACTGACTCCACCAGCCTGCTTTCATTTTCTACTCCCGCAAATCCGCAGCGAATTCGGCTGCGGCAGGCCCAGAGCTATCTTCTTCTTCTGCAGGAGCCCAAACCTACCATCCATCACTCTGCGATGCTCTCTCTCTGGGTCCCGCGGGCTTTTCAAGCCCACAAGAGAAAGTTCATCACCATCAGTTCAGGGAAAGCAGGCACAACTGTTTATTTGGATGGAATTCCAGTCGAGAAGTCCGCTCGATTCCGAATTTCGGGCAAGGATATTTCTGCACAACTGATCGTGGGTTGCTCTCCGGACGGCTACGATACCTGGCCGGGAAAGCTATTCGGAATGGCCGTCTTTGATCGCGAGATCGCATCCGATCAAGTTTCCCGGCATTACCTGGCTTGGCTAAGCGGGCAGCTGACGGCCGTACGGAACGATTCTCCGGTTGGCCTGTACGCCTTTGACGAGCGCGCCGGGAATGTTGTGCGGAATCAGGTTTCTTCCGGGCCCGATCTGGTCATACCGGGAGTCTTTAACATCCCCTACAAGCCATTTTTGAAGCCCTTCTGGAAGGAGTTTTACCGCAACCGGGCTTACCTTGACGACGTACTCATTAACATCACGGGGTTCGTTCCGTTCGGTTTTTTCTTCTGCATGTATCTCTCTAGGGGACAAGCGACCCCTAGAATCGTGTTCATTGCCATTCTTCTGGGCGCCGTTTTTAGCCTAACAATCGAAGTTCTCCAGTGGTTCATCCCGATGCGGGATTCTGGGACGACCGACATTCTTACGAACACGCTTGGAACCGCAATAGGGGCAGTGTTGTATCGCTGGGGAGGTTCCCACCCGTCGCCCAACAGACTCAGATCTCGAACGGCCCCTTAGTCCTGATTTCCGTCTTCAGGGAGTCTCTTGCCAGGAGCGCCGAATAGGCGAATGCCCTTCCAGGCTTAGTCGAGAGCACACCATTTCCAAAACGACCGCCGCAAACGCCATCACGTAGGCCATCGATGGAACCATGTACCGAAGCAGGGGCACGACCACGCAGGCCATGGCCCAGAAATACACCACCAGACTGCACAGGAATGCCGCTTGAGCGGCATTCTCCTTGCGAGTCTCAAACAGAGACGCAAGTCCGGTTACTCCAAGGACGAGATACGGCAACTGCAAGGCGATCAGGGGCCACTCGTGGCTTTTGGAGTACATTCCATACCAGGCTCTCCGCATCTTTAGAAAAGCCAATTCCGCAACACCGCGGGGATTCTGCACGCTCTCATTCCACACAAATCGTAGGATGGCGCTGTTCGTGCGCATGCCACCCCTCTCACAATTCGCGCGTTCCATCAGGTCTCGCAAGTGGGTGGACATATTCAACTGCTCTCCTGCGGACGCCGGTGTCAGTCCAAAGACAAGTCCTTCGGATATGCTTGCCGGGCCATTGCTGGACAGCAAAATGAATTGCCCCACCTTCGCGCGAACGAAGAGTTCCCATGGAGCTATCGAAAGCACAAAGCCGGCCACGATAGCTGCGGCCATCCTAAGTCCCGCTTTTTTGTCTCTTTGCTCTGGTTTGCTGGAAGAGAATGTCCACACGAAGGCAGCAGCGACAAAAACGCAGGGTAGAAAGACCGCTATGGGACGCACCAAGGCCGCTACGCCCAAGAACAGCCCGGCAAAAACGCCGGTTCTCGCAGACGCTCTTCCGCCGTAAGCTCCAAAGCAGAAAGCCCACACGGCGGCAAAGAAGAAAAGCATGAACGGCACTTCGCTGTTAGGGAGGAGCATGGTGACAAGGCCGGGAATATAACTCGTCCACAGAAACCATGTGAGCAGGGCGATGGACGCTCCAAAGAGCAGTTCTATGGTCAAATAGACAAAGAGCGAGCTGGCCGCTCCCGTAATAAGATTGAAACCAACGATGACCTTCTCACGATCCAGGTGAAATACGTCTCCAACTTTGTACGCTACGACTAGGAAAAAGGGATAACCGGGCGGGTATCTCGTTTCCAATTGACCGTCGGCTCCCGCGATTCCCCGGCCGTTCAAGATGTTTTCTGCCGTCGGCTCGTAGTCCGTAAAGTAATCCGTGTTAACGTTCAGGTTGATGTTGGAAGGAAATGCAAGAACAAAAACCTTGCCGATGGCTAGAGCAGCTGCAAACAAAATCGTGAGCCGCCGGGGTTTGGTGCTTGCTGAGAACCGCGCTAACCCTGACTTGAGAATGGACACGAATTTCAGCACAGCACCGTCTCAATGTGCGATTTAGGCCGCAAGCATAACCTCCAAGTCCTCGCCTTCAGGTACTGAATAAGCTTCAGACCAGATAAGCGTCAGACCAACATCTGTAGCCACGGCGTGCCTCAGCGCACAAGTTCGTTGCGAACTTCTGTCCTGATAAACTGCAATTAACAAAGCCAGGGATAACCCTGAAATCAGTACATTCCCTGAATTTCTGCGCAGGCATCTTCCCGACGCGGTATTAGAGGAAAACGCGTTTAGTTCTCTTCCTTCCGGTTCTCTCCAACCACTTTCACTCCAGATTTCCTTCGCGAACTCAGCGTTCTCCAGGTTGTGCAGCACTCACGAACCTCCGCCAAACTCCTCCCGACGCATTTCAACCCTTTGCCTTCGTTCTCCAGTAGTACCGCTGTCGGACCACGCTGGACAGATCACCGGCAAAAAGTCTGTCGCAAGTTTCATGGTTTCACTGGCATCGCTTTCTCGGGTGAACTTCTATCCTCCCTGCCACAACCGGGATCACAAATAAGAAACCTTCGGCACAGTTACAGCTCATCCAGCCAACCCAGTCCTCGAGACGCGAGCAGGTGACCGTATTCAGCCGCGCCTCCAGCTAGCCCGGCCACGGTTTTGCGATCCGTTTTTCGCTCTAAGGTGATGTTCCAGCACACCTTGTCGGAAGTTTGGAAGAACTTCAGCGAGCAGTTGGTCCAGCCCCAATGCTGCTTCAGCGTTAGGAAAAAAATGGAACCCAAAAAGACGGGAGTCTGTTATTCCCGATCGCGGCAGTTGTGTGTAGGTTCGTGCCGCTTAACCATACTTGTTCTGCTTCTTGCGCTTGTGCTGGAAGTAGGAGCTTTGTCGGGTTGTGCCGCCTATACCAGCGTGAGCACGCAGTCCACGGGATCAAAGAGTCTCTCGGCAAGCCCTTCCAACGTTAGTTTCGGAAGTGTTTCTGTCGGAAGCACCTCCACGCAGAGCGTAACTCTGACCAATAGCGGATCGGCATCCGTGACGGTCTCTCAAGCCACAGTCTCTGGGACCGCTTTTACGGTGACAAAGGGAACTCCTTTGTCTTCGATCGCTCCGGGCCAGAGCGCCACCTTGCAAATTCAATTTGCCCCCTCTTCTTCGGGCAATCTCACTGGCAGCTTCACGGTCGCGAGCGATGCGACTAACTCGCCAACTACTGTTTATTTAGCAGGTACCGGAGGGGCGACAAGCCAGTTAACCGCGAGCCCAGGCAGTTTGAGCTTCGGAAATGTGAATGTGGGTGTCAGCCCTTCGTTGGGGATTACGCTAACCAACAGTGGGAATTCCAATGTGACGATTTCGAGCGTGAACACCTCGGGGGCGGGCTACAGCGCCAGCGGCGTTGGCTCTAACACCACACTCACACCCGGCCAGACGACCACGCTGAACGTGACCTTTGCTCCCACCGCCGCCGGCAGTGTGACGGGCAGCGTCTCGGTGGCCAGCAATGCCAGCAACTCGCCAACAACGATTGCCCTAACGGGTGCGGGAGTCTCGGCGACAAGCCAGTTAACCGCGAGTCCAAGCAGTTTGAGCTTCGGAAATGTGAATGTGGGTGTCAGCCCTTCGTTGGGGATTACGCTAACCAACGGTGGGAATTCCAATGTGACGATTTCGAGCGTGAACACTTCGGGGGCGGGCTACAGCGCCAGCGGCGTTGGCTCTAACACCACACTCACACCCGGCCAGACGACCACGCTGAACGTGACCTTTGCTCCCACCGCCGCCGGCAGTGTGACGGGCAGCGTCTCGGTGGCCAGCAATGCCAGCAACTCGCCAACAACGATTGCCCTAACGGGTGCGGGAGTCTCGGCGACAAGCCAGTTAACCGCGAGTCCAAGCAGTTTGAGCTTCGGAAATGTGAATGTGGGTGTCAGCCCTTCGTTGGGGATTACGCTAACCAACGGTGGGAACTCCAATGTGACGATTTCGAGCGTGAACACTTCGGGGGCGGGCTATAGCGCCAGCGGCGTTGGCTCTAGCGCCACACTCACACCCGGCCAGACGGCTACGCTGAACGTGACCTTTGCTCCCACCGCAGCAGGAAGCGTGACGGGCAGCGTCTCGGTGGCCAGCAATGCCAGCAACTCCCCCGCCACCATTTCCTTGAGTGGGAGCGGGGTGACCCAGAGCGCCAGCGGCGCGCCCATCTGCGGTATTTCCGGAGACACCTCCACCCACGTGCCGAGCGACTGGACCGGCTTTACCCCTCCGGCAGTGAGCCAAAGCTACGTGGATTCGCTGTTTGGCTGCACGGTCACACGCTTGACCAATGGCAGCGGCGAGACCCTCGCCGATGGTACGCACCCTGGCCTGATGAATTTCTACTCGACGTTGACGGCCATGAACGCGAGCGACACGCTGGTGTTCATCACCTACAACAACGGTAGCTGGCGCATATCCGACCTTCATGGGAACACCGTGGTATCTGCGGCCAACATGCCCAGTATGAACGGTCACGCGGTGTGGGATGCCGCGAATGGAAGCGTTTTCTACTACGCGTCGAATAACACCCTGTATAAGGGGACCATTAGCGGCAGTTCGGTGACGCCCACGGCGCTGCACAGCTTCAGCGAATACAGTGGCATCGTTTTGCCGGACGCGGGGGATCTGTCGCAGGACGGGGATCACCTGGCGCTGATGGGGCAGAATTCGAACAACACGATGGACGTGTTCGTATGGTCGCTGGGCCAGCAAACCAAGACCTCGGTGTACACGACCATGTGCACGATATCCGGGAGCATCACCAGCACAGGGCAGCCAGGATGCGTGCACAAGCTGCTTCTGAGCGCCGACAACTTGTTGAGCATCGGGTTTGCCCAGAACGGGACGGGGACCGAGCAAGGAGTGCGGCTGTGGAACGGCTCCTCCTTGATTCACTTGCAGGACAGCATGACCAGCCACTATGACCATGGTTACGACATGAACGGGAGTCCGATAACGACCGGGAGGGATAACCCTTCTTCGCTGGCTAGTTTTACCAACCCATGCCCGAGTGGGTGGGGACTGGATGTGCGGCAACAGGGCAACTTTACGTCCAGTTGTCTGCTGGACAACCAGCCGGAATGGCATATCAGCTATCGGGGGAGCGCGTCGCAGCCGTGGATCGCGATTTCCTTTTTTGACACGCGGACGCCGGGGCCGGAGTATTTCACCAGTGATGCGAATTATCAGACGCCGTCATCCAGCAACTGGCAGCGGTATGAGGACGAAATCATCTTGGCGCGGGTGGATGCCAACAATGCCAACAGCAACAACACGGGGATCTATCGATTGGCGCTGGCGCGTTCGCGGAGCCAGGAGAGCTACTGGGCACAGCCGCACGCGACGATCAGCCGGGATGGGAACTACGTGGTGTTCACCAGCAACATGGCCTATCCCAACGGCTGCCCCGCGAACATGCACGTCCCCAACGAATGCTCCGACGTCTACTTCATCCAAGTCAAATAATCATCCGAAACTTAAGATAACCGCGGAAGCGTTGGAATCCAGAATCTCAAGAGAAGGGATCCAATGCCCCGTCATTTTAGAGCGCCGAGCATCAGGTGAACACCTGCTAGTAACTCAAAATCCTTGGATCGAAAATTATCAAATAGTTCTGCTTCCTCGGATTTTGCCACGGCAAGGTTCTTGAGCCTTTGACGCTGCGGATGGGGGCGAGGATTGTACTCGGCATGTTCTTAGGAAGAATTGCCCTCGCGACGGCTATGACCTTGGTAACCGCCGGTTGTTTCACGAGTGGCAACGCCCAGCCGGCCGCATCACCGAGGTCACCTGAGACTTCGGGCGCAATTTGTGGGCAGTCCGACGATAAACAGATTCGCATTCCACCAGACTGGACCACGTTCAAACCTCCGGCCGCTGGCCAGGCCTATGTCGATCCTGTCTTCGGCTGCACCGTCAAGCGATTAACCGACGGCGGCCGCGAAATGCTGGCCGACGGAACCCATCCCAGCTTCATGAACTTCTACTCGACGGTCTCGCCAATGAATGCGGCGGGCGCGTTGGTTTTCATCACCTCCAACAATGGTGACTGGCACGTTCGAGACAACAACGGCAACGTCGTCGTGCCCGCAAAGAAGATGCCTACAATGAACAATGGGCACCCCGTTTGGGATGCTCGGGAGGGAGATGATTTCTACTACGCGCTGGGGAAGATTCTCTACCAAGGGGCGATCAAGGGGAATTCTGTTAGGAGTACGGCGTTGCACACATTCAAGGAATATCGCGGCGTCGTGACCCCGGATGCGGCGGATTTGTCCCAGGACGGAGATCACCTTGCGCTGATGGGGCAGAATCCCGACAACACCATGGACGTGTTTGTATGGTCCCTCTCCAAACAAACAAAGACATCGGTCTATACGACAACCTGCAAACTGGATGGCAACATCACCGAGACATCGCAGCCCGGCTGCGTCCACAAGCTGCTGTTGACCGCAAACAATTTGTTGAGCATTGGGTTTGCGCAAAACGGTACGGGTACAGAGCAAGGCGTACGTCTATGGGACGGCTCAGCGCTAGTGCACCTGCAGGACAGCATGACCAGCCACTATGACCATGGTTACGATATGAGCGGGAACCCGGTCATTGCCGGGAGGGACAACCCTTCTTCGCTGGAGGGCTTTACCAACCCTTGCCCAAGCAAATGGGGACTGGACATCCGGCAGCAAAACAGCCTCTCCGCCACATGCCTGTTGGACAACCAGCCGAGCTGGCATATCAGCTACCGGGGCAGCGCATCCCAGCCTTGGGCCGCAATTTCCTTTTTCGACGACCGGAAACCGGGGCCCGAACTCTTCAACGACAACAAACAATTCGAAGCACCGTCGTCCAAGAACTGGCAGCTTTATGAGGACGAAATTATGCTGGTTCGAATCGACGGCACCGCCGTTTATCGCCTCGCTCATGCGCGTTCTCGGAGCGCGGAAAGCTACTGGGCGCAGCCGCATGCCGTTATCAGCCGGGACGGACGCTACGTTGTCTTCACAAGCAACATGTCCTATCCCAACGGTTGCCCCACGCATATGCATGTTCCCAACGAGTGCTCAGACGTGTATGTAATCAAGGTGAAATAAGAACAGCTGGCGAGGGCTTGTCTGCTTAGGAAGAGGCCTTGCGCCCGAAAGGCCCACAATCGGGAGGCTGAGCGGGAACCTTGCGAGGAGCTTCTGCACGACTTCTTAAAATCTCGGGCGATGTAGTTATGCTTGTTGTTTGTGACCGTTCCTTTTTCGCAAGACGCCGGAAAATCATAACGCGGCTGTTCTCCGACGCAAGTTGAAGCCATTCCGGCCGTTGCCCTTGCACGAGAGCCGTTAAGAACGCCGATTCCTGCTGGACCGGCTCAATCGTTGGGTCTATCTCCGGATATAGGATTAGATATTCGGCTCTGTATCGCCCCATGAGAGTTCGCACTGCAGTCTCATCCCAAGGTTGATCGCTGTATTGAGAACTGACAAGGCTGATCGTCCTTCGCTTTAGGGCATACTCGGTCGCCTGGCCGTCGGATGCAACCAGGACCGCTTCGGGCGGCACGTTTGCTTGGAACCAGGACGATAAGCTTCTGCCCATCTCGTCTGGCATCGCAAATCTCGCTTCCACGCTCCTATGCGATGAGCCTGGCTTCTCCGTTGCGGTGGCTTCTAGATTGATGCCCCAGTAGGAGCTGATGAGGAGAACAGTGCACACCGTACATACGATGCGAACAGATCGGGCACTCAACAGGAATTGTACCCTCGTCACAATAATGCCGAGCAGAAGGAGGTAAACGGGCATCAGGGGGTAGAAATACCTGCTCTGGTTCGTGATAACACTAGACATGCTGGTGTAAATCATGCTGGCGCAATACATTGCAATATAAACGACGAGTAGCCTTGCCTGCGGGAATAAACTGCTAATCGCCGAACGGATGCCCTTACTGCCGATGGCCCACGCTACGGTTAATAACAGGATCAAGCAGCAAACGCCGAATATCACCTGCTTTGGACCCAACCGGCTCGGCAATTCTCCGAAAAACAAGTGAAACGTAGAGGCGCCGAATTGTTTTAGAACGACTGGAAGCGCGTGCGTCACGACTTTGGTATTTCCGCCTTTCCAGGAGCCTGTCAGCGTTGCGTTCCTGATCAGCAGAAAGCCGATCAGCCCCGCCGGCAGTGACAGGCAGGCGACCGCCGTCACTGACCTACGATCGCGGTGCACGAGTGCTTGCCAAATTAGGTGCACAACGGCCGCGGCGAAGAGAAACAACCCCGCATAGCGCACCCAGAATGCAAAGGCGATCAGAACACTGCCTGCAAGAGCCGTGGAAGTCGCTTTCTCCCGCTCATAACGGAGAAAGCACACCAAAGCGCCAAACGAGAGCATTGTAAACAGCGAATCACTTGCCACCGAGATGGCCTCCACACTTGCTAAGCCGTTGCCGAGCAGCCCTAGCAACGCTATTCGAGTTGCCATCGAGCTCAGTCCGAGCAACCCCGCGGTCCAAACGATCAGAGGAACGAGGAAAATGAACGAAGCTAGAGACAGAATCAGTCCAGCAATCTCCCGGGGTATGTGCGTCTCTGCAAGTGCCGCGATTGCGAGCGGATAACCAGGAGGAAATGTGGTGAGCGGCGCCGGAAGTTTGCCGCTCAGGCGCTCCGTATCGAAATGTACGACCGAGGTCTTGAGACCGTACCCGTTGTCGATATTCTCAGCCTCGCTAAGGTATTGGTAACTGTCGTCACTCAGGCGAGGTCCCCCGAAATGGTACAAGAGACCGCCCACCGCTATCGCGTAGAGCAGACACCACAGCACGATTTCCCGCAATCCTAGCGCTCTGCCGCGAGTCCCGAGCGCTAAATACGACTCTTGAGAAAACTGCCGGATTGGCGAAGTATCGGATTGCTCTGGGACGACCGACTGAACCCGCTCCTTTACTCTATATTGGCTCGACATCGAGTCTCTCTTTTCAGCCGCATGGCAATGTTCGTAAAGCCCATCCCTCACGCTGTCACCGGTTGTTTCGAGTGATTCCGAGGGCGCCAGACTGCTTTTAGCAGGGCTCGTAGTGGCTCAGAATCGGGTGATTGCTGGAATCCTGCCTAAGTGCCTAAGGATGTTGTGCAATAAGCGTTTTCCGTTTCCCCTGCCAAATTCAGGATTCGGCCAAAATCGGTGCTCGGTATGTAGGAAGGGAAGGACAAGCCAAATTTCAGGGCCTCAGGCGTCGCCCATCTTGAAGTTCAGCAAAAGATCTGATTGTGCGCGCTGGCCCCTAACCGTACTGTCACGCAGGTTAGAACCGCTCGAAGCTCGGCACGGTCTTCGAAAGAGGCTTGGAGCGAGTTGCAAGGCCGGCATCCGGCCATCAAATTCTTACATCAGCCCCTACCACACCACCCAGCCGCCGGCGCGGATTGAAAACGCGGATGGAAAATAAGACCAAGGGAGGGGTGTCTCATGATCGAGGCGAAGAGTGTGTTGGGCCAAGTGATTTGGCGGACGGTAGTAACGTTCGCAGTTCTCGTTTTAGCGGTAATGGCCCCACATGCGCAAGCACAAGCGGTCTTCTCTTTACCAGTGAACGTCTCAAACAACTCAGGTAACTCTCAGTTCCCCCGTATTGCGGTAGACTCCAGTGGAAACATCAATTTGATTTGGCTCGATAACAGCCCTGGCAATTTTTCTGTGTTTTTCAGCCGATCGTAAAAAGGCATGGCCTGACGACCGTTTTATCAGACCGCGAGGTGGCGGCTAGTTGGATTCGGGAGCAAGCCAGATTTTGCGGCCGAGGACATGAAGAATGTCGAGCCGCAGGACACGAAAAGCGGGTTTGGAATCGTTGCGGGATACCAGGAAAAGAGTCAGAGCGTAAACGAAACTGCCGGCCAGGGCGGCGGCGAGCAGGTCGGGCCAAGTATCAATCTTGAAAGAGTGTCGAAAGACGACGAATGTGGCGGCTATGGGTAGAACCAACAAACACGGCTTGAGGCAGCCCTGAAGCAAATAGCGGCGCAGGGGAAGATCCAAGATCTTGCACAAGTGGCGGGGAACAAGAAACAAACTGGTGGTGAGCAAGGTCGCGGCCATGACGACGGCGAGACCGAGCAGACCTGCCGCATGCAGGGCTGCAGCGCCGAGCACGGTGATGGAAAGTCCTTCGCCAAGCCGGAACCAGAACAGCTGCCGATGGCGTTCGATGCCGAAAAGTATGGATTGAACGCAGCACTGTGTAGCCGCAACGCCAACACCGAATATCAGCAAGACGAGCAGGGGATAGGCGATCGTGTATTGAGGGCCCACCCAAAGGGTGAACAGCTCGCGGCCAAAGACGAAAAGAAAAGCGGCGAGGGGAGCGAGCAGGAGAAACGCGCTCTGAACGCTCATCTGGATGAGTTCGCGAAGCTTGGCGAAGTCGTTGCGGGCTTCGAGCTGGCTGGAGAGCGGATTCATGATCTCGGTCATGGTGCCGATGCCTTCGGTGGGGAAAGACAGAATCTTCATAGGCAGGGCGAAAATGGTCACGACTACGGGCGAGAGAATGCGCGCGATGAGGATGGGGTAGATGTAGGTACGCATCCTCTCGGCGACGCCCACGCCTACGCTGACGGAACCGTAGCGAAGCATGTTGCGCAATACCGCCATGCGAATCCATTTGGGATGCAGAGTGAAGCCCGGGTGCGCGCGGAGAGCGAGAGGCACCTGGACAAAGTAGGCGAGCAACTGAGAAAGGATCGTGGTGGCGCCGACAGCAAACAAGCCGCCGCCCATGCGGAGCACATAAATGATGGCCACGACGCGAAGCGCGAGACACGCGACATTGGTGAGATAAACCTGATCGAAACGGCCGGCGGCTTCGAGGGAGCTGGCGAAGACGATGAGCGGCAAGGTGAGGCCCTGAATGAGGCCGGCGAGCAAGAAGAGAGACTTGAAGTCGCGGAGGACGTGACCGTGAATGGAAAAGAAGCGAGAAGCGGGATCAACCGAGATGTGTGTGGCGAGAATGACCAGAAAGCAAGCGCCGAGGTAATAGTAGAAAGCCGTTGAAACAACCTCGTTGACGCTTTTCTGATCCTTGAGCTCCTTATTCCTGGAAACATAGCGAAGGATGGCGGATCGGACGCCGGCATCCAAAATGCCGTAATAACCGACGAGGTTGGTGGTCAGGATCCAGACGCCAAAGGCCTCGTCGCCCAAGCGATGCAAGACGTAGGGAGTGAGAAAGATTCCGACAGAGGCGTTAGCGACAACGGAGACCCAACTGGTCGTAACGGCTCGTAAGATGAGGGAGATGCGCATGGCGCCTCAAGAGATTTGCTGTGTCACGCGTCAGCGCGGTTTTTTCCGTGTTTGTTCAAGGGAACCGCGAGAGCCCCGGCGTGGAATTTCATTTCCCGCGACCTGCTTCGTCAGCGCCGATGGCAACGCCGACCTCATGGAACGCGCGCACCTGGGTTGCGTACTTCGTGGAGCGGCGTGCGACCAAGATGTCTTCAAGAAACAGGAATTCGATGCCGGTGTTCATGAAAGTCTCGATGGCCTCCCGCGGAGTGTTGACAATGGGCTGGCCCTTGACGTTGAAACTGGTGTTCAGCACCATTTCGCGCCCGGTAGTTCTTCCAACGGCCTCTAGAAGCGCGTGGAACTCGCGATTGTCAGCGGCAGAAACGGTTTGCACGCGCGCGGAGCCGTCGACGTGCGTAATGGCCGGCAAGTGCCTGCGGACCTCGTTGCGAACGTTTACGGTTGTAATCATGTAGGGAAATTCGGCGCACGGAGGAACGTCAAACCACTTGTGGACTTCCCGCAAGGTGACCGCAGGGGCGAAAGGGCGAAAAGCTTCACGCATCTTGACCATGGCGTTGATGCGATCGCGCATTTCGGGATGTCCCGGATCGGCCAGGATGCTGCGATGGCCGAGGGCGCGGGGCCCGAATTCCATGCGGCCGCGGTACCAGCCGATTACCCGGCCATCGGCAATCAGGCCTGCGGCGTGTGCGCAAGTCTCGTTCAGGTTTTCAAAGGAGTGAACTGCAATGCGGCTGCCGAATTCTTTGAGTGCTGCTTCGATTTGAGAAAGAGAATAAGCCGGGCCGTAGAACGGGACTGGAATGCGAACGTTTTGAATACCGCCATTCTCTGAGACACGCAAGGCGGCGGCTCCGAGCGCCGAGCCGTCATCGCCCGCGGCCGGTTGCACGAAGATTTCGTCGAACAGCCCGGACTGAAGCAGTTTTCCATTGGCGGTGCAATTGAGAGCCACGCCACCGGCAAGAGCCAGCCGGCGCAACCCGGTGCGCTCTCCGAAGTGTTTGCACATGTGCAGCATGACGCGGTCGAGACATTCCTGGAGGGCGGCGGCGACATCGCGGTGGACGTCTGTGATTTCATCATTAGGACTTCGCGGCTTGATCAAATGTTCTGTCAGGTATTTGCGCGTGGCGACGTAGTTTTCACGTTCGTCGCGAGTGCGATTGAGGCGAAGGAGAGGGATGCGAATGGTTCCGTCTTCGTGCAGGTCGACGGCCTGCTCGAACAATGACCGAAAGCGCGCAGGGTTGCCGTAAGGCGCAAGCCCCATGATTTTGTATTCGTCGGCATTGAAGTCGAACCCGAGATGCAAGGTCACAACGGAATAGAGAATGCCGATGGAATCCCGGGCAGGGGTTTCCTGGAGCTTCTCCAGTTTGCCGTTGCGTGCGTGGTAAGCGGTGGCGCTCTGAACTTCCCCCATGCCATCGACGACGAGGACCAAGCATTCGTCCCAGCCGGAACAGAAGTAGGCGCTTGCGGCATGAGCTAAGTGATGGCCGACGTGGCGAACGCGATCGGCAGGATAGCTGTCCAGGTAGCGAGCGACTTGGACGAGAACGGCTTCGCGCGAGTAGACATCTTTATAGAGAGCGGCAGTCACGGGATCAAAACTGTGAAGCGTGCGGTGCGGCGCGAAATCGAAAGAATGAGCGATTTCGTCGAGGTTGCTGAGTGCGATGCCGGCTTCCGCAAGACAGTAAGAGATAGCGCCGATAGGAAAGTCGCCCGTATGCTTTTTCCGGCTGAAGCGCTCTTCAGCGGCGGCAGCGATAAACTCACCATCAACAAATAAAGCTGCAGCGGAGTCATGTCCCTGGGAAATGCGGTATTCACGGTCTTCGAGATTGGGCCAATGGGCCTTCTTGAAAGGGATAGAGCCTTCAAAACCGCTAATTCCGAGAATTTTCATGCAAGCAATTCCGTGGGCAATTGGTTGTGATTCGTCCGGGTTAGCCGCCTTGCAAGCGCATCCACCATTCGCCTTCGAGCCGGGTGAGAAACGCGTCGCCGCGCTGGATGGCTTCGCGGAGGTCCGCCCGTTTGGAATGCACGAGCATCCATGGGCCGTTGAAGTTGAACAGGCAGCGTTCCTCGGAAAATTCTGTGACGAATTCGGGATCCAGGCGCCCGGAAACCGCGGAAGATCCCGAACGCCAAGCATAATAGAAGAGCTGACGTAGAACACGACGGATGGAGTTCTTGGTGGCCACAAGCTGCAGCACCTGGCTTGTGCCATTCGGCTTTAGGTAATACATGTACCAACCGGCAATCTGCCCTCTATCATTGCGAACTAAGGCCTTGCGCAGGCAACCGTGGCTTTTTTTCGCGTTGGCCTGCTCCAGAAGCCAGCACAAAGAGCCTTCGTCGTAATGGGGACAGAGCGACTTTGCTGGGGCGAACTTTGGCAACTGCTGAAGCAACGTTTCCCAGCTGAAATCTTCCTCGGGGGAGTGTTCCGTTTGATGGAACGGACTTCGGCGCTTGTGCGCGGCGACAAAGTCGGCGCCGGCGGACATTGGGCGAAGAGCGAATTCGATGAGAGGAGGAAGACCCCATTCCTTTCCGCGCTCGACCAGATAGCGGGCAGGGCGCAAGAGACGCATCCAATGAACGCTGTAGGGAAAGGCGGTAAAGCCTCCCAAACCCTCCCAAATCTTGCGGCTTGCTTCATTCGCGCCATCCGTGAAGGACAAATCCTGCGGCCCGGCAAAGAAAGCGCTCTGGAGCTCCACTGCGGCCAAACGATTTCGGACCGCAGGATCCACCATAAACTGGGTGGAAACGGCTACACGAATCGGGCGGCCGTTCATTCGCATTCGCCGCGGTATCACGCCATAGAAGCCACCAATTTTTCCGGCGTCCTCCCGATAAACCAGGGAAGAGAGGTCTTCGTCGCACCAAGGATTTTCAAAGAAGAGCTCACGGAGGTGGAGCTCGAGTTCCCGAAGGGAAAGGGAATTCACGGGAAACACTCTTTTGTGCAGCTCGGCGACTTGCGGAATATCTTCGGGCATAAACGGCCGGATTCTTTTTGTGAGGGCACACGCGCTGTGCGCAGCGTCTGTTCTGGAAAGCGTTGTGACATTCTTGCGGGCGCCGCAAACGGGCGGAACGAGTCCGCTCGGCGCCAAAGGCTCTGTGGCCCCGCTGCTAGTTCGGCTGAGAAGCTTTCGCAAGGTTGGTTAGTGTCCCCGTATTGGCCCTGTCAGGCGATTACAGCTGGCTTAGTGGCCATTTCGCAAAGCGAGATGGCATAGATTCTTCACGACGGTGAACTCTTCCGGGTCAGCGTCGATCAGATCGAGCTTCTTGTGAGTGCAGTTCTCGATGAACAGGATAAGGTCGACAAAGGCGAAGGAGTCCAAGAGCCCGCTCTCGAGCAAGTTCGTGTTCCCGGAGATCTCCGCGTGGCTCGAGCCGTTGAGGCCGTTCTGCTTGACCCAACCGACGACCAAGTCGATGAGTTCTTTTTCGGCGGCCGGTTTCACGCGGCACCCTGGAGCAAGCACGCAAGTTTCCCGCGATCAATTTTCTGATTCGGGTTCAGAGGAAGCTCGTCGAGGAGATAAATCTTCTTGGGGACCATGTATTCGGGCAGAACATCGCTGCAACTTGTGAGGACGCGGTCGCGGTCGAGCGTCTTGACACCGGAGACGAAGGCCACAACCCCCTCAGCGCTGCCGTTGTTGACCGGCCAGGGAAGCGAAACCACTTGGTCGGTGCCGCAGGCGCGCCGCAGCACGGCCTCAATCTCTTGCAACTCCACACGGTAGCCGCGAATCTTGACTTGCTGATCCATGCGCGCCAGGTAGCAGAGGTTGCCGGCTGCATCCTGTTTTACAAGGTCGCCGGTGCGATACCACAAGAGTTCTCCCGAACCGGGAAGATGCACAAACTGCTGCTGGGTTTTTGCGGGTTCGTTCCAATAACCTGTGGCGACTTGCGAGCCGGAGAGACAGAGCTCGCCAGCTTCGCCGGCGCGGACACTTTTTCCATGAGAATCCACGATTCGGCAATGCTGTCCCTGGAAAACCTGACCGATGGGAACGATGCCGTTCAGGGATTCTTGCGGTGATCGTTCCGAATCCCAGCGATAGTGGGCGATGGCGATGGTGGCTTCGGTTGGTCCGTAGAGGTTTTCGACGATGGAGTTTGGAGCGGCCTCCTGCCAGGATTGCGCATAAGCTGCCGGCAGGGGTTCGCCGCAAAAGAGGCTGCAGCGCAGCGAAGGGAAGCAGTTCGGGAAGAGGAGACGCATTTTGGAGAGCAGCCCGGCAACGGAGGGGACAGAGAACCACATGGTGAGCTGATGATCGCGGATGAATTTCGCGGGCGCCATGACGGATTTCTCGGGCACACAGTACAAAGCTGCCCCACGTTCCCAGCACACGAACTTGTCGTGAGCGCTCAGGTCAAAGGTAAGATCAAATTGTTGAGAGAAGCGGTCGTGCTCATCGACTTCGTAGCGCTCGCAGATGTAGTCAACGTACGCACGCACATTTCCCTGGGTGATTAATACGCCCTTAGGCACGCCCGTGCTCCCTGACGTAAACAGAAGATAAGCCGGAGAGTCCGGGCCGGACGCTTGCAGGAGAGAAAAATCTTCTCCGCTCGTTAATTGCCCGGGAAATACAAACCGATGGAGAGGATTGTCCGACGCCAGGAATTCCAAAGCGGTTATTTCCGGAAGAATGACGGTCAGAGACCGATTCGCCGCCTGCAGCAAGCCAGACAACTGAGGAAGGCACTCTTTGCCGACGATGAGGGTCGTGCAACCGGAAAGAGCCAGCATGCGAGAGGTGCGTTCCAGAGGGAACTTCGGATTTAGCGGGACATATCCCTTGCCCACTGTAAGACAGCCAAGGATACCCGCGTACGCGGTTTGGCTTCGATGCGCCCAAACGGCCGCGAGGGGATAAGCCCGCTGCTCATTCTGGTGAATCGCCAAAGCGATTTGGCTGACGCTGCGACAGAGCTGCGAATAGCTCAGCGACGCGTTGTCAACAACCAGCGCAGTTCGATCAGGGAAAAGCTCAACGGATTCCAGGAATGCGCTTGCAAGGCTTCGAAATGAATTGTTCTTGGTCATTGGTGCTGGTAGTTTTTGTCGCGCAGCGCGGCGGTCACAGATATTCGTTTCCCTGTGTGTGGGATGTCGGCTCAGGCAGGAAGTCCGACCTTTTCCAGGGCTCGATTAAATGCGGCAGTGGCGTGTTGCAGCTCTTCTTCGCTTGCTGGAATGTCCAAAATGAACCTTCGGTATCCCAATGAGATGTAGCGGGATAATTCGTTGGAGACCGCCTCATAGCCGCCGACCAGGTAAGGACAAAAGGTCTTGTACTGTTCAAAGGGCCTCAGCCAATAGGTACTCCGCATAGCGCGAGTTTGGTTTGCGGTATCCGAGAGTTGCTTGTGCCACAAGGAATCAGAGATTTTCATCGCCAGCTGGTGAGTAAGTTCGCCTTTGCGATCTTCCGGGAATCGTTGCTCGGCAACCTCCCAGGCTTCATCTTCGGTTTCTCGGGCGATGATTCCCACGCGAATCCCCGACTTGAAGCCGTTGTTTGCGGGTTCGGCCTCGCACTCCTTTGCCGGGCGGGGATATTTCACGGCAGTCGCGCCAAGTTTTTTCGCCGCGTCCAATCCGGCTTCCGATGATCCGGAGACAAATATTTCCGGAAGCAGTTCTGGAGGAAGGGAAGGGATCATGCGCAGTTGGTCGATCCTGTAGAACTCCCCATGGAAAATGACGGGTGCCGGACTAGACAGGAGATGCTTGATAATTGTGGTGTATTCAATCAGACGGGAATACCGCTTGTCGTGCGGAGTTGGGTCGTTCAACGCCACGAGGTCATTCTTGAAACCGCCCGCAACCATGTTCAGGTAGAGCCGCCGGTGATAGAGGAAGCCAAAAGAAACCACCATCTTAGCGACGGAGTAAGGGTGCATGTAAACGGGCTGAATCGCCACGAGAGGGCTTAGGCTCTTTGTGTTCTCTACGATAATCTGAGACACAAGCCAAGGGTCCACGAGTGAGTTGTCCGTGTAAACCAGGATCCCCTTGCAACCGCAGCGCTCGCTCCAGCGAGCTACGCTCCTGACTTGGTGGGCATACGACCCCTTATCAAATCCAAAGGATTGGGGACAAGTGGAGAAAAGTTCGACGTGTTTCGCCGCACTGCCGAGAGCAGCGACTCTCGCGCCAGACACGAGTCTTCCGGTCTCAAGCGGAAGCTCCGAATTCAAGCCTAACTTGTTTGCCAACACAATACTTACCTCCTTCCATTGGTCTTTGAGTTCCAGCGAGCTTTCTATCGACTCAGGGATTCTTGTTGTGAGAGCCGATGGCTGTTTGCGTGGTTGAGGCGCTGACAGTCCGAATCGACGAAGGCATCACTGGACTGCAGGGAGTCTCCTTGAATGAGTCGGAGGGCGGATCGCTTGTGGATAAAGACACCTTTTTATCGAGTCCACGGCATCAAATACGGACTGCAACTCGAGCTCAAGCTCCCATAGATTTCCATAGAACGCCTTTCTCAACAGATGGCTCGGAAGCTTGCCAACCTGCGGGAGGGATTCGCCACCAAAAGTAGAGACGTAATGCTTGTAAGCAGAAGCCGCGAGGTGTTTCGCTTCAGCAGACATATTTTCGGGTTTTCCGAAAGGGAATGCGAAAAAGTTTACCGGCCTTTTAAGATGCGCTTCCAGCTCGTTCTTTGATCCAATAATCTCCGATCGCAGAGTTTCCAGGTCGGTGGAGCCGCAGTCAAAGTGGGTGCGGGTATGACTGCCGAACTCGGTTCCGCAAGAGCTCCAATATTGGATTTGCTCCCATGTCAAAGGAAAGAAGCCTCTCACACCCGCTGCAAGGTCATGGTCAAACTCCCGGCGAGCTTCCACCGGCTCCGTGGTAATGAACAGTGTCGATGGAATTCTTACTTCATTGGCCACGGCGCGAAGATTGAGGAAATTATCCGCGTAACCATCGTCGAACGTCAGAACTACCGTTGGAACATTTATCTGACCCAGGCGCTGAAGTCGGGCACTCTCGGCAAGGTTCACAATGCGGTAGTGCTTTTGCAAAAAGAGAACTTGCCGCCAAAAAACCTCCGTAGAGACCCCCATTCTGTGAGGACGATCTGATACCAGGTGGTGCGCGAGAATGAGCACAGGGTAGCGCCCGACTATGCGCCGATACCAATTCCGGCAAAGGATTCCCGGCGAGCAAAGCAAGAGAGAATCGAGGCAGAGCTTCCAGGTGGAACGGCTGCGTTTTCCGAAACGCGCGGTTTTGAAAGTATCGGGGAGCACGCCCGTTGGTCTTGACAAGGAGGGGGCGAGAATCCGGTTTGCCCATTCCGATACGACCGTGGATGCGCTGCCTCGGCCGCCAGAGAGCAAAGCCGCAGCCGTCTGGAGCAGCAGATCGTCCGTGATGAGGTCAGCTTTTAGTGAAAAGCCTAACGTCCCATCGAACGGTTGCCAGGGGAGGACCTGCGTGAAGATTGTGAACGAAGCTCCGGCGCCCGCCACCAGCTGTTCAATGTGGATTAAAACGTCGTTGCTGGAACCGTTCGCGTTGTTATTTCCCTTGTAAGTACGACCGCGAATGCAACCGTTTGATGTATGGACTGGCAGTTCCGGAACAGATGAAAACTCTCCCAGAAGAATGACGAGACTGACGTCTGAAAGGCAAATAGAAGTTACGGCGCGCGCCTCTTCACCCTGGGCGGCGATGGCAAGTGGCCATCCGGCCTTCGAACATTCCTGACGCAGCCTTTCCATTGTCAATCGCTTCGGATTGTTGAGAGGGGAAGGGGACCCGTGCACCAGCCAGAGCAACCAATCGACAACCTTATCCGCCATGAAGCGAATTAGGGACTGCGCCTTCGCGGCCCACGAAGGCGTGGGATGAGCGATTCGCGTTTTTCCTGCCGCGATCATCTGTTGGACCCAAGGCAGGGAGCCAATGGACCGCTGGACGATGCCGCAAATTTCAATGCCCGGCACTTCGCGAAGAATGCGGTTTGCAAAGTTCCACGCTCGGGAGGGGCGAGCGTTAGAGATGATCAAAATACGCTTGTTCATTTCTGTTGAAGTTCACAAGCTGAGTGAGCCTGCATCTCCGATGAGAAAAACGAGTTGAGAATCAAACTCTAGTAAGCATTCTTGTTGCGATATTTTGGGAAAAGCGTCAGAAAAATGATCCTTATGTCGAAAGCAAAACTCCAGTTTTGGAGGTAGAACAAGTCGTGTTCCACGCGCCTTCGGATGGACGTGTCGCCGCGCCATCCATTCACCTGAGCCCAGCCCGTGATTCCCACTTTCAGAAGATGGCGCGTGTTGTATCTCGCCACTTCGTTGAGGAATTTTGCGACAAAACGCGGGCGCTCAGGCCGAGGCCCAACGACGCTCATGTCACCTTTCAAGACGTTAAAGAACTGCGGTAACTCGTCCAAACTGGTCCTGCGCAGGAAGGTTCCGAGTGGCGTGCGGCGCGGATCGCCGGATGTAGTCCAGCGTGTGTCACTCTCGGAAGGTTCTACGACTCTCATGGTCCGAAACTTATACATTCGAAATAGTTTTCCGTTAAGCCCAACACGGTCCTGAACGAAGAGGATTGGGCCAGGCGACGTAAGACGAATGAGAACCGCAATCATGGCCATCAATGGGGCCGCAAGCAGGAGGGCCAGAGTCGAGAAAACAAGGTCGAAGGCGCGCTTCAGCAAAGAATAGCGAATGGATTCTGTCGGAGTAGCGGTTAAATCGAGTATCTGTAAACGTCCGAACTGGAACAGGCGTTCTCGGATTAACATGTGGTCGCCGAAGTCAAGGACCGCACGCACTGGCAGGCAAAAGCGCTCCGTTGTCTTCATGATTTCCGGGATATCGGAGAATCTGTTGGGAGGAAGAGCGATGATGATTTCGTCGGCGGTGGCGCCCCCGCTCATCTTTTCCACGAGCTGCTGAAAGGTATATACAGGGGCGTTGTCGACCGCCACTGCCTGACCCGGAAGGTTCACGTAGCCGATCACGCGGCAAAAGGAGAGCGGCCCGCGGATCAATCTGTGGGTTGCGCGGCGGGCGAAGCGATCTGCGCCGATAACGAAAACACGACTCGGGTTCCGGAGGCCAGAATGGTTATAAACAAGAAATCGAAACAAAGCGCGCATCGCGAGGCATACACCAAGCAAAGTCATGCCGCTGAGCGCAAGGAAGGCCCGGGAAAGGTCTCGGTAAAGGTGAAAGAAGAAGAGCAGCCCGAGGAGCATGGCATAGGTAGTGGCGCAGGCTTGAAAGGCGGCCTTGATTCCCGTGCGTTCGCGAAAGAGTTCCTGGACGCTCGTGACCCGATAGTATTCGCTAACGATGGCCCAGACAATGGTAGTGAAGAGCAAGAGGTTGAAATAACTATACTGGTCAATTCCGGTGTCCGGGTGCCTAAATAAACGACGAATGTATCTGGCAGCGCCAAACGAAAAGAACGGCAGCGCATAAGTCGCGATTCTCAGATAAAAGTGGTAGTAATTTACGAAACGGCGCATGGCTAACAGGAGCTCAGCTGGCTTTTGGTGCAGGCGTGATTGGCTGCCTAGGCCTCAAATGAATGAAACCGGGGAGCGGATTGGCAACGGATTCCGGACATTGACTCGTCCAAGGGAAAAACAAGTCATCCATTTCAGTTACCTTGAAATGCGCTTTGGCCGCCAGCGTCAGTTTTAACCGCATGATGCGGCGCCGCGGGGTGGTGCGGATTTCTGCTGCCTTCCTTGTCTACGATTGACTCCGTCTGAGTCCGGCGAGGCGTGGAACTCCAGGTAAGTTTCTTTCCTCCGCCGAGATATCGGAGCAACCCCAGAAGCATGGCGAGATTCATGGAACAGAAGTACAGGGGCGCGGAGAAGAGTCGAACTCGTATCCCATTCTTCTTGCACAAAAACCCGAGGCCGGCACAAAGATAAAATGCGCTTTGTGCAGCAAGTAATGTCGAGAATCCTCCCTGACCAGCCAGTAGCGCGTTGCAGCAAAAACCAATGATGAGTAGCAGCGGTGCGAACCAGCGCAAGACCCGGTGAGAGAAAAAGCAGAAAGCCAGCATTCCTTTTAAAGGGTTAAGGCACTGCAGGTTGGCGAACAGTGTCTGGTAGTTGCCAGCGCCAATCCTGACTCTGCGCGCAAACTGCGCCGAGAGCGTGGGAGCAATTTCCTCGACGGCAACCGCTTCGGGATCATAAATGACGCGATAGCCTTTCAAGCGAATTTCTAGCGGAATTTGGAAATCTTCGATAAGGGTGTGCTTTTGCGGCTGGAAGAGAGAGCGGCGGACCGCCAATACGCTGCCGTTGCCTCCAAGCGTGCAGTCCAAGCGGTTTTCCAAGAGCTTGAGGGCAGATTCATAACGCCAATAGAGAGCTTCGGCGGCCGGGTCCGACCCGGGAGAGGTCACGCGGTTTTCCTCTCCGCTGACGGCGCCTACGCGCGGGTCCGCAAAGTGGCGAACCAGGTTGCGAATGCAATTGGGTTCGAGCTTTGTGTTCGCGTCCGTAATCACTAAGATTTCAGCGGAAGTTTGTTGGGCGAGGGTTCTCAGAACGGCCAGTTTGCCCAGGCGATCTTTGAAGTGCGTTACGCGGAGCCGGTCAAAAGTCATTGGGCTCAACAGGTCCGCAGTCGCATCCGAAGGTGCGTCAAGCCCGATCAAGAATTCGAGACGCTCGCTTGGATACTCTGTCTCGAAAGTGTTTTTCACCTTCGGCTGAATGACGGCCTCTTCGTTATGGGCCGACATCAGAACCGTAACGTGTGGAAGGTACTGGGTTGAAGCGGTGCAACGGCGCCCTCCGCGACGGAAAAGGAACAGCAGGTCCGACTTTGCCTGAGATAGCATTGAAAGAAGGAATAGAACGAGCGGGTAACCAATATAGTTGTAGGCGACCAGGCTCATGCAAATCCAAAAGACCATTTCGGAGTTCGACATAGATACATTCATGGTCATGGGCCCCAATTCGTTGCTGAAGGTTGAAGATCATCAGTCACGGGAAGAGCTAAAGAGAAGGAAGGCTCCTGGATCGAGTGAGCGATCCGCTGAACGCCAACGGCCATGGCGACGGGATAGTAAAGAAAACATCCATAACCAAGATGGGCAAAGAATGCTCCAAAAACGAAGGACAGCAGACTAACCGACGTCGCGCGCGCCATCAGTTTGAGTTCCCAAGTTTCCGGGCTTCCGGCAAGTGTCCTGCTCAACGCTTGCATGCGACGGATTGCGGTCCACAGAAGGGAGACAAAAAGCACTAACGCTGGAATTCCTGCTTCAGAGGAGATCTCGACAAAGGTATTGTGAGTCCCCAGCCAATCCTCCGGCCGACCAAGCTCAGTGCCGCTGGCGACCGCAAAGTTTCCAAGACCGAGGCCAACAACAGGATTCTGGAAAGTGTAATGAATCGCGCGCCTCAGCAGGCCTAGACGCTCTTCTTGCGACATCCTAGCTGCCGCAGCGACCTCACTCTGGGAACCTTGCGCCCCGGACCACACGGTCGACATCCTCTCCCAGAAGACCGGTGGCGCCAGGCTAATAGCCACCAGCAAGACAGCGACAATGCCAATTCCTATAGTTTTCGCACGAGAGTTTCCCCGGAGGACGATAAGCCAGGTCAAGGCCACAGAGAAAAGCACGTTCAGCAATCCTCCGCGCGATGCCGTTAGCACCAACATCCACATCAGAAATAAAAGAGAAGAGATGAGTACGCTTGTTCTGAGAAAGCCCGGCTGGGCGATATAAATCGCCGCGATATAGGGAATAGTTACCGCGGCAGACAAGCCAAGGAAATTCCAGCCGAGGATGTCTTGACTTACTCCCAGCAGACGTTGGCCTATCCAGATGAGGTGGGAAGATTGCACGACGGAATAGGCGCAAACGAGAAGTTCGCTCAGAATGATGGCCCACAGAATCTTACGGAGGCGACCGAGCGTTACCAGAGTCTGCGTAAGCAGGAAGAATATAGTCAGAGTCTTAAGCCAAGTTTCTGTCAGGACTTGAAAGGCGCCGCCCCTCCAATAAGCGAATGGCACTCCTGCGACAAAACAAGCCGTCAGAAAGAGAACGATGCGCAACTCCCTTGTCCAGACCAAAGGGGCATTCCCTAAAAGGTAGGACCCGAGATAGCTCAAGCCGGCGCAAAGACCCAGAATGAACGTGACGTGAAATTGACCTATCGACGGAAGAATATCTTCTGGCCGCGCATAGATCGCGAAGGTGAAGAGAAGTACGAAGAAAAAGCTAACAGGCGCGCTTCGGTTGAGGGGTTGCGATGGAGCAGGCCTCGACTCTGTGATTGCCTCGTCGATGACGTATAACGTTGCTTCCCTCAAGGTATCACCAGGGCAGGTTGACTAACGGATGTGTCCACGAATGACTGGTTGCCGTTCGACACCACCCGGTCGAGAACCTCTTCGACCTTGCGCAAGACTGCTTCCCAGCTGTGATTGACGGCCACCTCTTTGCGGGCGGCATTTCCAATTGCGTCCCGGAGCGAGGCGTTTTCGAGAAGTTGAACGACGGTCTGGGCAAAATCCTGGGGATGGCGTGCAATGCGAATCTGCTTGTCGTCCTGAAATGGCAGCCCCTCCGCGCCAATTGGAGTGGAGACCACGGCCTTGGCCATGGCCATCGCCTCTGGAATCTTGATGCGTGTGCCGCCACCAATCCGCAAGGGGACAACGACTACCTCCGCTTGCGAAAGATACGGCCGAACATCGGGTACCCATCCCGTGAGTTCCATGGAAGGAGTCTTGGCCGCGATCGCTTGAAGGCGCGAAGAGGGATTTCGCCCTACGACAACGAAACTTGCGTTTGGCGCTGCGTTCCGGACGAGCGGGTAAATATTCTCTAGGAACCAAACAACTCCGTCCTCATTCGGGTCCCAGTCCATAGAGCCGACAAAAACCAGCCTTCCCGGCCGTGTGCGATTCGCGGACGGGTGAAAGAAATCGGTGTCTACGCCAGTGGGGAGAGTGGAGACATGATCGATTCGAAACTCCTGATGAATCATTTGTCGGTCTTCTTCAGACACCGTTAGCACCTGATCGAACAAGCGGCAAACCCTTGCTTCGAGCGGCCGTGTTCTTCTCCATTCCGAGCCGAACGCGATCCTGCGAAGAGGATGTTTTTCCACCTGCCATTTCCGTTTTCTTAACTGGAATTCAACGTTGTGCTCAAAAACGATTTTGGGTTTAAAGGTGCATTCGAGCAAAGGGACGGCGGTGTGCAAGAAATCGCAGAAGAGAAGGTCGAACTGCTCATTCGCCAACAGGTGCTCAACAGCGGTTCGAAAATCGGGCAGGCTGCACTTTGCGAGAAAGTAGGGCAAGGAGCGGAATTGGTTGGCCACGAGCTCCTTGTAGAATCTGGGCGAGTACTTCTTGGTTTCCTGCCAGAATACTGGGGTGTAGCTTTGGAAAACGCTCTGCATTTCGCAAATGGAGGCAGCGTCGGAAACTGGCTCGGCAAAAGAAACAGCATGAATGGACGCGCGTTTTGCAAGGCGCGAAAAGATATTCCAGGAACGCACTTTTCCGCCGGTGTCGGCGGGGAACAGAGGCTGCCGTAGTGTTAGCAATATCTTCATGCGCTGATTAGGAGGGCGGAGGCGTCTGGCGTTGCGTTGCAACGTATGGTTTGCAAAAAGGCGTCTGCCCGCTGGCTGGGTGGGGCTTCGCCGCATCGCTATCACGGTCGAGGAAAATCCGGCACCACAACTCGAAATTCAGAAGCCGCCAACAGCCTTCGGTTGCGGAACAAACGCCTTGACGATGCGCCTTCAGCAGATGTTGAACGTAGCTTGGCTCGATGAGTTGTCGCTCCGCCATGCGCCCGTCCGTAAGAACGCTGTTGAGTTTTTCAAAAAGCTGATTTCTTAACCACGGCCGAATCGGGGTAGGGAAGCCCTTTTTGTTGCGGCGGAGAACCGCGGGCGGCAACCGCCGGGCCATCGCTTTGCGGAGCAGATACTTGCCGGACGAAAAGCGCAACTTGAAGCGTTGAGGCAGGTTGGCGGCGAACTCGACGACTTTATGATCCAAGAAAGGAACACGGCTTTCGATGGACGCGGCCATACTCATTTGGTCTTGTTTCATTAAGAGTTCGACCAGGTACGTCTTCATGTCCATGTACAACAGGGCATTCAGGGCGTTTCCGTTCAAGCCGTTTGCAGGGAAATACTGCATCGAATTTGCATAGGCATTGATGTCAGTAAGTTCATCGTTTAACGCGCGCGTGAACAGCAGTGGCTGTTCGTGCTGGGGACACGCGGCATAAAAGTTGTCGAAGTAGATCCGCTCAAAATTGTCCGGATGGTAGAGAAAGGAATGCCGCAGCTTGCGCAGGGCCCAGTCCGGACCAAACCCCGATGCCAAGGCCTTGCGCACTGCCTGCTGGATGAATGAAGGAACAAATCTTCGATAGAGGGGGCCGCCGCGCAGATTCCACAGAGCGACGCGGTACTTCAAATAACCGGCGAAGAGCTCGTCGCCGCCTTCGCCTGTGAGGACGACCTTTACCTTTTCGCTGGCTAAGCGCGACACAAAAAACAAAGCGACGCTTGACGGCCACACCAGAGGCTCATCCTCATGCCAAATCAGCTGAGGCAGGCTGGCAAAAAAATCTTCAGGGCCAAGGACAACTTCGTTGTATTCCGCGTGAATGTGCTTGGCGACAGCACGGGCATAAGGCAATTCGCTGTATTCGCTTTCGGAATAGCCTACCGAGAAGGTCTCAATGGGTTCTTTTCTCAGAGAAGCCATCACCGCGGCGATGGAACTGGAATCGAGTCCTCCGCTCAAGAAAACGCCCAGTGGAACATCGCTCATGAGATGAGCGCGGACTGTGTCCGTAAACAGGTCGCGGAAATGTGCTACGTAGTCGGACTCACTGAGTGGATGCTCGGGCAAACTGATATCCAGGTCCCAGTATTGAGTGATTTGGGGTTGGGCGTTTTCGGCCGCAAGATCAAGGCACAGGCGATGGCCTGGAAGGAGCTTGTACACGTTCTCATAAAGCGTTTCGTGCGCCGAGAAATAGCCAAGAGCAAAAAACTCAGGTAAGGCAGTCCGATTAAGGCGCGGCTGGAAGTCTCGCAGTTCGAAGAGCGCTTTCATTTCCGAAGCAAAGGCGAACCGGTCGTCTGTCATCGTGTAGTAGAAGGGTTTGATTCCCAGCCGGTCTCTCGCGCACAAGAGGCGCCTGCGTGGCGCGTCCCAGATTGCAAAAGCAAACATGCCGCGGAGATGGCCAACACAGTCATCGCCAAATTCCTCATACAAGTGAACAATCGCCTCAGTATCGCTGTTGGACGTAAAACGGTGGCCACGCCGTTGCAAATCTGGACGAAGTTCCGCGTGGTTGTAAATTTCACCGTTAAACACAATCCAGATGCTACGGTCCTCGTTGCACATCGGCTGGTGCCCGCGGGACAGGTCTACAATGCTCAATCTTCGGAAGCCCAGCGCCAAAGGACCGGAGAAGAGTCTTCCTCGATCATCAGGTCCGCGATGACGCAGAACCCTCGACATGGCTTCCAGCTCTTCATCCGGAGGCCGGTCGCCGCGCAGGTCGAGAATTCCGCAAATTCCACACATAGATTTGCTTTTGAGGCTTTTTTTACGTTCGGCTGAACCGTTTCTTCTTACTCAAGGTGATCTGTCTCGATCATGCTGGCCCTTAGATACTGCCTAATCGCGCTTGGCAGGTCCGGATGTTCGATCAGCTTCGGCGTAGATTCATGCTTGGGAGCCGGCGCAAAGGGCTGGGAGATCCGTTGCCCATCTCCACCGCGGCTCCATTCGCTGTGCTTCACGGGCAGACTTGCGTCAAAGAGTCGACGGCCATTGAATGCGAAGTAGCTGCCACCACAAATGACGAACTGGCTCACCGTCTTGTTGGAATCGGTCGAACAGTACAAGAATTGGGCGTTGCTCGCGCAAGAACCCACCAGCCAATTGGCCGATTTATCGGCAAAGAAGAAATGATCTTCAGCGTTGGCTGTCGAATATCGAAGAGTCGTAACCGCGGTTCCTCTGTGCCCTGGCTCAATTGATCGGAGAACACCCAGATGCGCGGCGACCTCCATGTCAGGGATCAGCATGGTCGTAAATTCCGCGGGCAACCGAGCGCGTGTCACCGCGCGGAACGTGGGCGACACCTCCTTTCTTCCATACACCGGGGAGTGCCAATCTTCGGATATCTTCTCTTTGCAGCTGCTGTCCGCGATGAACAACAGAGCCAGAGGAGCAATCTTATTACTGACAAACAGTACTCCTCCCGGGATAGCGTGGAGAGAACCCGGTGCAAAATGCCAAGAGGCTTCCAGTTCGTGCATTCCTGTTCCCTCGAGAACATCCCGTATCACCCAGAACCGTGACTTCAAGTGAAAGATGTAGCGACGATGTTGGACTGGTGGATTCAGCCTGGAATAGCCAGCGTGTGAACCAACAAAGAAATCAAACATTTCGCCGGTTATCCAGGTATGGACTGCGGCGTTGGCTCTTCCCCGCCATTCAAAGGCCCCGGCGCATTCGGCTTGGTTCGAGCTATCAACTCGAATCGTGTTATGAGCCCCTGTCCCACGGAACCAATCTCGTTGGTTGGTGGAATCCGCATAGGTAAAGGTACCCGGATCAATAAGCAGTGGTTTGCCGTTTCCTGAAAACTGCACGCTGAGTGCGTCTGCGTGACCGTGACCACAGCGTCCCGCGCCTTGTGGTCCGGCATCGATCACTAGCTGGTAGGAAACTGGACCTGAACTACGCATCGTGTAGACTCCGCTCGATTCCATTGCGAAAGAAGTGTTTCTCGGTTTCTGCAGTGGGAGGTTTCGAAAGCGCTCGAGGCCTTGCTCTCCAAGCAGCCAGAGGAGTTCTTCCGTGATTTGGCTTCCCTCCGCTTTAAAATCAGGCCGGTTGTAGAGCGCTACTCCTATGGGCAAGGGATCAAGCAGGTGCTTGTGCTGGTTGCGACTTGGGTCAAAGACACGACCCCCATCGTCATCCCCGAATTGAGCCAGGTTTCCGCACGCCGCGAAAGCTGAAGTGACCTCGAGCATTTTTCCAATCGTGTGGTCCAGATGCTGGGGGATGGGAACGCGATTTAATCCTGCGAGGATGCGCGAATGCAGGAAGAAATCCAAAGCATAGGTGTGGTAATACATGGACTGCTCAAAATGCATTCCATCCGGTCGCACTTGGCGCTGTGCTTCGCCCAGGATGATTTTCCAACCACACTCCCGCCACCGCGAAGCTGACGGAAGCCCCGGGCATAAGACGCCAATAAAAAACAGTCCCACTCCCTCGCCTAACAAATGCGTATTGGGAGAGAAATAGGTGGAAAGGAATCGCTCAATGTGCCGCGCGTTCAAGGCCAGGGCGCGCCCGAGGTCCTCAAGGAACTGCCGGGGAAGAACCGAACAATCGTCGAGCAAATGCCAAACCCACAGCCAAGAGAGGCTTCTGAACGCCACTTCCAGGCTGCTTGCCCAATTAATTCCCATCGGATAGGGATTTTGGTCCTGCCAGTTATACCACTGCCGAAATAGCTCTTCGGCATACCGCTCTTCGCCCGACAAACGATAAGCCTTCGCGAGCGTGACGAAGTGCTGATGCCGATTTAGCTCCCAGATCACTTTCGAATCGCCGACCTGCTGAAAGTCCAGGTACGGAACGCGAAACCATGGACGCAAGGGAGCGCGTTTGCCGTGGACGGCCTCCAGGTGCCAATCGATTTCCGGGCCGTAATTCACCTTTTCGTACGCCAGCAAATCAAAACGATGCTGGCAAATCTGTTCCGCACGCTCCACAATTTGTTCCGCTGCGTCAGGAAGCATTTCCCACAGAGCAGAGAGGATTCCACGCAACTCTTCCTTCGGGAAAAAAAAGCGCCCTTTGCGCTCCAGACAGTTCGGCAAGTCCGACTTGCAGAGAGAAAAACCCATTCTGTACATGGCGAGATCGCAATGTTTTGCAAGCGCCTGGTGGGTTCGCGCGCAGATTTCGTTCCAGCCCATTTCGGTGAGGCGTTTGCAACGCCTGATCCAGGGATGATTAGTCAGCACTGGCGAAATCCCGGGCTAGTTCTTTTGCGCGGTGCAGACTCTCTTCCAACAGCCAGTCGGCAGTTCTCGCGATGTTGTCTTCGGCACCGTGCAACTTTGTTTGTTCCTTCACCCGCGCATAGTGTTCTGTGACAAAGACAAGCTTCTGACACAGATCATCTGCATCCTTTTCGGTGTAGGTCGTAACCTGAGGCGGCCGATTGTGATTTTCACTGGTTATGACGGGGACGCCGAGGGCCAGCGATTCCAATACTGACGCGGCAACACCATCGCAGGCGGGAGTGCGGATGTACGCAAAACACCGTGAAAGCAATGTCGAGAAGGTGTCGTGGTCCACGTTTCCCAGCAACAGCAAGCCCTCTCGTTCACCGCCTGGCCAGGAAGCCACGAATTCTTGTGCCGACGGTAATTCCTTGGAAGGAAACCCCAGCCAAATGAATCCCGCGCGTTCGCACTTTTGGCGGAATTGCTTCATTGCCATTCGCAGAATTGGGAGTTGGTACTCTGGTCGAAAGGAAACGTAACAAAAAAAGACCGGATGACGGCTATTCAGGAAAGTCTCAATCGGTGGTTCCAGCGGCACATGGTGGAATTCCAAGTTTTGTATGGAAAATGCCGGAATCGCGGCAACCCGATGGGAAACAATGCCATAACTTTCAATCGCCCTCTTGATCTGGAGATCGTTGCAGGCAATTTTTCCGCAGAGGCGAAAGAGCAGCCTGTACGCCTCTCGTACTAGCTGGCCCCTGGGTCTAGGAAAATACTTTTGTTGCAGTCCGCCTTGCCAGCTCAGAGTTATGGGGCGACCCCTGAATCGGCCGGCCAAAGCAGCCAAGAGCGCCAGGACATAACCTGTCCTGGACTGGCCATTGACATGCACTTGGAACTGGTAGCCTTTTGCGGCAAAGCGAAGCAGCTTATAGAGGTAGTCAAAACCGTTTTGAACGTCAATGTACTCGGCCAACTTCTTCTTCCGGTTCTCATTGATGTTCAGGACCTGGCACACATGCCCGCGCCGGCGAATTTCTTCGACCAGTAATTTCGTTTGGATCGCCCAGCCGCAGGCCGGTGGAGGGTAATTCCCGATTTGCAGGATTTTCACGTGGGGCTTTTCTCGTTCTTTGAACTATTCCGATTCGGGCAGTCGCAAGGCTAGACTGAGGACGACTCGGCTTCTGCGAGATGGAGCTTTATCCAATGCAAGATGTTCCAGGCTGGCGCCGGCAGATTGCCGCGAAGCCATTCCTTGCTTCTGGTCATGGCATTTGTGTAGCGGAGGTAGAGGCTGCCAAGACTTCCCGGCCGCGCAAACTGCAAGTTTAAGTAGGAACCTGGTTTCGCCCCCCAGTTCTGCTTGTGCGGATCCAGTCCGCCAAGAAAGTCGTACTTCTTCACGCCCGTTTCAATAAAATGTCTGAGCGCGGCGGCGCGCAGGGCATAGCCTGCCTTATCCGAAGCGAATCCGGGATCGAATCCTTCCTGCAAGACACAAACCGTATCGGAATAACGGAAGCAGTATTGAGCGGCCGCAGGCACACCATTCAATTCCAAAAGCCACAATTCCAGCCATCCTTTGTTGAGGAAGCACTTCGCCATTTCAAAGTAGAACTTTCTTCGCTCGGAAGAGCCAAAGCTACCGGGTTGATTCACAGAGTTCCATCGCTTCGCGTGGAGAGAAAAAAGAATTCGCAGGCTCCGCGAAAGATCGTCAAGATGCTCGCACCGATAGATACGCACTTGATACCTCTGGACCAGTCGTTGCGGATAGCGAGTCACAAGAGGGCGAAATCTTGGAGAAACACTGTCCACATACTGCGGCCACGAAGCCGGAAGCGAAATGGCCGAATTCGGTGAACGTTCTAACACACAGGTCCACCTGGCTCTTTCGAGATCATGCTTCAAAGCGGTCGCTGCAAGGGAGTGTTCTGGAAGTGTATTTAGAAAGCAGACGTCCCAGTCTCGCTGGTTGCCTAGCCAGCGGACTAACGCTTGCGCGCAAGCTTTCTCGAATCCCGATTGAATGATTAAGTCGAGATTGTCGGAGTCTCCAGAACCGTCACCGACCAGGCGCAGAAAGGCTAGTTTGCCGAAAAGCGGATTCTTCACTTCGTCAAAATAAAATAACGCCAGGCCAACAAGTGAGTTGTCCTCTGTGGAAAAACCCAAACCAAGCACTTGTTTATTTGCGCCGAACGCTTTCCACCAGGAACCGAGCCATTCGGGCGTGGAGAAGATGGACAAAGCGCGGTTGTTAGCGAGGATTGCTTCCCATGACAAAACCTGCTTTTTAAGCTGCTCCCAAGAGCCGTAGACCGAGACGCGTACTGCCTGGCCTTCGGCTCTTGAAAAATGCCGACACGGCGAGCCGGCCAAGTGCAGAAGACTCGAATTGAGGTCGACGGCCTCGGCAGTGGCGGGAATCAGAGGAGTGGACATCATTACATTTAGAGATGAGGGTTTCTTCTAGAGCTACTGGACATTTTCACCACGCTGGTTTACTCGGCTAAGCGAGCTTGCGGGAAGGGCGCGGCGAAGACCTCGAGTATGCCGCGGATCCTTATACAGTTGGCGCAGGTTCGCTATTACGCTTGCAAAATTAAACTGGCTCAGAGTTCTCTCACGCGCCGCTTTCCCCAGTGTTTTGCACAGTCGTTCGTCTTTCAGCAACCTCAGGATGGCTGCGGCGAGAGCAGCAGGGTTCTCCGGGGGAATCAAAAGTCCGTTAACTTCGTCTTCTATGATCTCCGGTACGCCACCGACCGCGGTCGCCACAACTGGCAAGCCAGCAGCCATGTACTCCAGGACGGCATTTGGCAGTCCCTCCGACCGTGACGCAAGAACACCGATGTCACAACAAGCTAATAAGGCAGGAATGTCTGATCGATGGCCCAGGAAGACGAACATCTCCCTCAGTCCAGCAGCCTTGACTTGGTCTTCAAAGAACTGGCGCATCTCGCCATCCCCGGCAAGGATGATTCTTGCCTCCGGGCAGGTCACGCGCACGGTTTGCGCGGCCTCAATCAGGTCGCCATGGCCTTTCATGGCGGTGTGCATGTTGGAAACCATGATGATTAATTTGTGATTGGCGGAGATACCCGGAAACAAGCGTTCCCTGTCGGGAGATACTTGCATGAATTTTTCTGTGTCGATTCCGTTGTAAACCACGTGGATTCTCTCCGCCGCAAAACTATCCCTCACCAATAACTCCTGTCGAACGGCTTCCGAGTTCACGAGGATCCGCGTGGAAAGGTCCTGAACCCTCCTCAGGATCTTGCGTCTTACGGGCGTATACCACCACCAGCGCGCCAAATCTCTTCGGCTCGAGATGATAACCGGGACTCTGGCCAGCCAGGCCGCAGGGACTGCAAACAAATTCGAGTAAAGATCGTTCGTGTGAACGACTTGGAGCCGTCTTCTGCGGATGAAAGCCACCAGCTTTAACATCTGCACGAGAGTGCTTGGCCGAAGTAGGCTCGTTCGAACTGGAAACTCCACGCATTCCAGGCCGGCATCGTGTAACGTGGTTTTCAAGGGACCGTCAGCCTTCATGCAGCCAACTGTTACTTCATATCCTTCTTTTCTGAGGTGCCGCGCGATTTCCACGCATTGTGTCTCCGATCCGCCCAATTCGAGCGATTGGATAAACATCAGCACACGCGTGCCTTTGCGTGGCAAACAAGTCGGCGACGGAGGATATGCTTGTCGTGGCGCTCGCAATGTTACCGGGGACACCGCCATTGTTCGTTCCTTTTTTTCTTCTCGGTGGCTATGCGTTGGCTAATTCTGGCGCATTTGCGCCGCCGCTTGACACACCGAAAGGTAAGAGAGGTAGAAATTCTGTGCTTGTTTTCGTCGCGAATTTCTTTTCTAAAAAGTTCCGATGCCAGAGTTCGAAGACCAGCACTTGCCAGAGCTCCCAGGAGCGATCTCGGATTCCCATGCGGTGTTCCTTCAGCAGTTGCCGCACCCCGCTTTCCGCAAAGTATCCTCGCTGCAGGGTCTTCGGCTCCAGCAGAATGTCCAGCAGGGCAGGCGCGGGATTCTCACGGAACCAATGACGAAGGGGCATGGCAAAGCCCTGCTTCGGACGGTATACGGATCGCTTGGGGATTTTCAGGCGCTCGGCCAGCCTTTTCAGTACATACTTAAGTTCTCCACCTCGTAACTTCCAACGCGGCGACAGCTTTGCCGCCCATTCGGCCAAGGGATGATCCAGAAACGGGGCTCGGACCTCCAGCGAATTCGCCATGCTCATGCGATCCACTTTCGTCAATATGTCTCCGGGGAGATAAGTTTTGGCATCGAGATACTGCACTTCGCTCAATGGGTCCGAGGTGGGATGGCTGCGCAGAAGGCGCAAGAACGCATCATAGGGCGACTGCTGCTGGTTCGCCCAAGCCAGAAAATCTTTCGAAAAAATATTCCTTTCCCGGTGACTAGTGGGCAGGACCGAAATTCCGTCTAAATAGCGTTCACGGTGGGGCAGAGAAAGGTTGTAAAGCAATCTACGCCCGCGCCAACTGGGAGGAACCATGGGGTGAAAATGCCTTCGGTACCAGAGCCCCGCTCCGAACGGAAACAACAGGATTCTTCTACGACGGAGATAGGATCCGTAACGGTCGTATCCGGCGAACAGTTCATCTCCCCCATCTCCGGCCAGCGCTACCGTGACGTGCTGCCGGGCCAGGCGGCACACGTGGTAAGTAGGGACCATCGAGGAATCCCCGAAGGGTTCTTCGAGCGTGCTCGTCAATAGTTCTAGGGTCTGCTCGATGTCTGGCTCCACATAAAGCTCGTGGTGGTCGGTCCCAAATTGCTGAGCGACAGACCGGGCATGCTCACTCTCATTGAAGTCTTCCTCGGGGAAACCAATCGAAAAAGTCTTGACCGGGCGCGAACTGAATCGCGCCATCAGCGCTACCACAATCGAGGAATCGACACCTCCGCTCAGTAACGCTCCGAGCGGAACATCACTGATCAAGCGTATGCGAACGGCTTCAGCCAATCGGTGCTCGAGTTCTTCAAAACACTCCTGCTCCGATGGGGGCTCGTAGGTCCCGTATGGAGGCAGATCCCAATATTGCCGGACGTGCGTCAGCCCATCTGAGAATTCCAGAACGTGTCCGGGCGCCAATTTCTTGATGCGTTGGAACGCCGTATCTGGATCGGGGATGTAGCCGAAGTGGAAAAAGCCCAACAGTCCGAGTGGAGCGATTTCCGCGAGCCCTGGTGCGGCGGCTAGAATCGCCTTGATTTCCGACCCAAATAGCAGCCGTACGCCATCCATTCCGTAGTACAGCGGTTTTTTCCCGAAGCGATCACGAGCCAGCAGCAGGTTCTCTCTTCGCTGATCCCATACTGCAAAAGCAAACATTCCGCGCAGTTGCTTTACACAGTCAGCACCGTGTTCCTCATACAGATGAACAATTACCTCGGTGTCCGAATTGGTGTAAAAGTGGTGTCCGCGGGTTTCAAGTTCGTGGCGCAGTTCGGGGAAGTTGTAAATTTCCCCGTTGAAAACGACCCACACATCACCATCTTCGTTATGGATAGGCTGGTGCCCTGTCGACAGGTCTATGATGCTTAGGCGCCTCATGCCCAGCGCAACTTGTCCGTGCGCATATATTCCTTCATCGTCCGGACCACGGTGGACGATGGTCCGGCACATCTGATGGACCTCCGCTGCTTCGGCGGAGTATTCGTGTTTCCTACCAACGATGCCGGCTATGCCGCACATAACGTTTGCCGCCGCGAAGTCACTTCGACCCATGCATTGAGAATTGCAAGCTTTGAGACTTCAACGGCTCGTCCGGAACGCCTCAGCCTCCAGAGAGCTTAGAGAGCGGAAGAGCCGATCGGGGCTGTTCGTGCCGGTTGCTGTGGAATGGAAGTCACCCACGCGCTATCAACTTCCACGGCCACCGATCGCTGGAGCAGGGAAACGGACAGCACCAAGCGGTAGCGCCCTTTAAAATTGAGCAGAAAACCTTCCAGGCCGGAGAGTGGTCCGTATTCCACTCTGACTCTTTGTCCCACTTTTAGAAAAGGCCAGGGATGCCTGGGCAATCCCGTCTTGACCGCAGCCTGGAGGGCAACGACCTCCTCCTCATCTACGGGAATGGGCGTCTTTCCATTTCCCACAATCTGGATCACTCCAGGCGTGGTGAGAATTGGGAGACGGTCGAATAAATTAAATCGAGAAAACAAGTAGCCTGGAAAGAGCGGTACCTCGAGTTCCTGCATCCGATCTGACCAACGCCTCTTGCAGTAGTAAAAAGGCAAAAAAACGTCGTAGCCTCGGCCGACAAGCTGTTTTGCAGCGAAGTGTTCATACCTTGTCCTTGTTTGCACCGCGAACCAAGGATGAGCCTGAGCTGCGCATATCGGGTTCATATTCGTTCAGTTCGATCGCTCGCCTGCGACGGTCTTCTCTTACCTGCAACACAAGCTACCGCCATGAGAGTCCCAAGTTTCTGACTCTAAATCGCACTGTGGAGCTTCAATGCGGGGCCACCGCCCAGGACGTACTGGGCGATTGGACTCTTATTTCTTGTCCATTCCAACTCCGGCGTAGCCCGAATAGGAACTGTAATTCGCTTCTAAGTTGGCGCCGTTCAACACTACGCCGAGCAGGTTGATCCCGCGGAACTCTTGCAAGGTCGTCTTGACCAGATCGTGAGAAGTCTGACCCGCCCGAACCACAACAATCACTCCATCGCAAAACTCGGCAACAATACCGGCGTCGGCCAAAGCTAGAACGGGGGGCGCGTCGACGATGACCCAATCGAAGATTGGGCTCATTCCATGAAGAAAGTCCCTTAATAGCCCATTTCCAAGCAACTCCGAAGGGTTGTGCACGGGCCTCCCGGCGGGAACAAGGAAGAGCTCGACTTTAGGGTCTGCTTGGATGATGGAATATTCGTCCGCTCGCCCATTGAGATAGTCGCTCAAACCAGGCGCGGACGGCGCACCCAAGCGCACGTGAAGCCTTGAGGCTCGAAGGTCGGCATCGATTACCAGGGCGCGCCTTTCGGGCTGACGGGCAATCGCCAGTGCTAGATTGAGAGCAACAAAGGTCTTTCCTTCTCCAGGCAGCGTGCTCGTAACCAGGAGCGTGCGGATCGGGCTCTTCTCTCGAAGCCGGTAGAGGCGGGAGCGCAAAGTCCGAAACTCCTCGGCACACAAGGCCGAAGATTGTTTCGTAGAGAAAACATCGTAGTCCGCGTTCAATTTCCAACCCGGCTTTAGACAGCGGCGCCTCAATTCTTCAAGTCCCAGACACCGCCGTGCCGTGGGCATTTCTTGCTGGAGTGAGGGCTGCAACACTCCGGGAGCCAAACGCTCGCCGCCGAACCGCAAGGGAGTGGGTTCGGCTGGCTTCCAGGAGGGAGGTCTTTGTTCTTCTGCCCTCTTCAAAGCTTCATGAATTCGGCTCATTAGCTTCCTTTCCCGGATTCAACGGCCAAGGGGGCAGGCTGACGCATTCGTTCCAGAACCGCGGACAAATCTCGCAGCACTTTCTCAACGGATGACAAGTTTTCTTTTTCCGCGCTTGCGGACGCCGTAGGTCTGTCGAGTTCAAATTCATGGGCCACGGTTTCTACGTGAGCAGGCGTAACTGTTTTTTCTTGATCGGCGAAAGCATTGATTAGGGCATGTTCGCAAAGCACGTTGATTACGCGCGGGATTCCTCCAGCGTGGCGATAGATAGTCTGGACAGCCTCCGGAGAAAACAAGGTCCCGCCGTTTGCTCCGGCAATCCGCAGACGCTCCGCAATGTAGCCTTGCGTTTCCTCGAGCGACAGCGGATTGGTTTTGCATCGCACGGTAATCCTTTGGCGAAGCTGGCGCAGATGCGGTTGCCGGAGTCTTTCTTCAAGCTCGGGCTGGCCCGACAGCACGACCTGCAAGAGTTTCTCAGTCGACGTCTCCAGGTTCGTGAGAAACCGTATTTCCTCCAGCACTTGGTCGGAAAGGCTCTGCGCCTCATCCACGATCAACACAGCGGTTTGGCCATTGGAGTACCGATCCAGCAGCCACCGATTCAAACGCATTAGAATTTCGCTCTTCGAGCGTGATCCACATTGGATTCCGAGATCCGCCAGCAAGCACTCGAATAGCTCACCGGTGGTTAAGTGCGGATTGAAAATGAACGCTGTGGCGGCACGGTTCTGGCGAAGCCAGTTCAGGACCATGTTCAGTAAGGTTGTCTTTCCTGTCCCCACTTCGCCGGTCAGTAAGATGATGCCTCTCCGGCCCCTAATCCCATACGCCAGACTGGCCAATGCTTCCTGAATCCCCGGCGTCAGGAACAAATAGCGGGGATCTGGATTGACCTTAAATGGGCTTTCTCGCAAACCGAAAAACTTTCTATACATTTCGTTCTTTCCAAGACGAACCTGTCAAACTCAATTCAGGCCGTCTTTTGGGAATGCCGCCCTTTGTTAAGTAACGGATTTTCCCCGCACTCCCGGTGTGAGAAATCAGGGCTAGGGCTGGAACGCCAAGGTAAGCTTCTACGTCGCGTCTGGTGTGGAGGGACCTGTCGCGCATCGCCGAAAAATGAACAATGCCGACGGCCATCGCAAGCCCCACGCAGACTCCACCGAGGGTGAAGAGCCGCCGATTCGGGAAAGAAGGTTGCTCCGGCAGGCTTGGCGGATCGATCACCCGAAATTTCTCCGCTTGTTGATCATTTTCCAGGGCGGTGGCCATTTGCGACTCATTCCGCCGTTTGAGCAGGTCATTGTAAAAGTTGAGTGCCGTCTGGTAGTCGCGCGTCAACGCCTGGAATTCCTGTTGGATTGCGGGGCTTGACTCAATCCGATTCTGAAGCACGCGGATTTCCCGCTGCAGGTCTTCCTGCTGCTTCGCCTTTTGGGTGATGATCAGGTCTTGTTGATGCAGTTGCGCCCTAAGCTGTTGGATCTGCGGCGTTTCCGTAACAGGAATTGTCGGTTTCAGTTCTCCAGCCACAGTTTGATCTTTCGGGGGGCCGGCTTCGATTTGCTTTTCTAATTGCGCGATCGCACTTTTGAGCTGGATTACACGCGGATGCTTGTCCGTGTAACTTCTCTGAAGCACGGCGAGCTGACCCTGCATATCCTTTAACTGCTGCTCGAGCGACTTGGAGCTCAGGCCATCGGAAGCGGATTTCAACTCCGCAAGTTGTTGGTTCAACATGGATTCCAAGAATGTTTTCTCTTGACGGGCCTGATTCAGGCTTTGCGTGACGGCTTCGAGTTGCGGCGTCATGCCGGCCAGCAAAGTGAGATTCGTTTTTTCATCCTCTGGCAGGGCTCCCATGTGCCGGCTTTTAAACGCTGCTACCTTCGCGTCCTGTTCGTTCAGTTTGACCTTGGCTTCCTCCAACTGTTTGGCCAGGAACTCTGTCGTATCCTCGGCCTGCTTTTGGCGCTGATGAATATTTTGATTCCTGAACATGGAGCTGATTTGTTCGCAGATTTGTTGGGCAAGGCGGGCGTCCCCCAGAGTCACATCCACAGTGAACCCCGGCAGTTCATGCGACGAAGTTCCGGGCATGGGATTCAACGGCCCCACTTTGATGGATCTCCTCAGCTCTTCGATCATTACTTCCATGGGGACTCGGCCGGAGTCTTTCTTGAACGGGTGGAATTGTTCAACGAGATCCTGCAACCTCGTGCGGCTTAAAATTTGTCCCTGCATACTCGCCAAGCGCTGGTTTAGATCTTCGTTTACCACCGGCTTTACGTAGTTGTCGGTAACGACTGGTTCCTCCACAAGGACCATCGTGTGTGAGGTGTACTGCGGAGGGATTACCCGCGACAAAACGAAGCCGGCTGCGCCTCCGAGGACCGTTGTGATGAGAAGCAACCAGCGTCGCCGCAGCAGCAGCGTCAAGTATTGTTCGACATTCATCTGGCGATGTACTTCCACTTCTTACCTCGCTCCCGTGACCCCACGCATTCGCGCTGCGCCGGACGATGCCCTCCTTCCCAGCGCGCTTGAGAAGGGGCCCGCCAGAACAGACATTTTCAGCGAGCCACGGCTGCGCACTGGCCTTTGTATGAACGCCGAGACGGTTCCCGGTTGAATAGTTCCCTGGACCTTGCTTGAGCCCACGCAGGGAAGGCTCTCACTTGGTGCGCAGCCTAATGAACGATAACTCTGCCGGCAATCGGGAACCTCCCCCATCCGAATAGGTGCAAACACCTGAACAGTAGCTAAAGGGAATTCCCCCAATTGCCTTAGATCACCAAGTCACCAATTTTTGCACACGTCCTTTCTTCAAAACCTGTAGTCATGCGGGCGATAGAAAATCCCTAGCGTGAACCGGTTCCTGTCCGCATCTAAAGCAAGCGGCACAAACTGATTCGTCCGTTGGCGGAAATAGTTGTATCCCGCATGCACGCTTAGAACCGGAGCGAGCGGGTACTCGAAGGCCAGTCCCCCGGACTGGGTGTCCACAGCTCCCTTTCCGGTGAGTCCTTGCAGCGCCACGGACCTTGCGTTCGATGCGGTTAACGCGATATCCAATCTCCCAACCATGCGGCGTCGAATCTCCGCCCCTTCATAAGAATTCGTTACTGTCGGCAGCAGTCCGCCGCCGTCCGCCACAAGCTGCTGAGCCGTCAATCGAAGGACGGTTTGATTGGAGCGAAATGTCACCGAGGCGCCGCCTCCTGGGCTCCATCGCATTGTTCTCAGTGTGGTTGTGACGGTTCCAGGTTGAAGAGGATTTGTCGAAGGGACTTGGAATTGTCCCAGGGAGTCGGAGTATTCCGCTCCCCCAAAGAAACTCAACGTCACATTTGGACTGACATCCCACAGCGTCTTAAGAAAGACACCCTGTGTCCGGTCATGAAAAAGCTGGCTAAACCGGTAGTTCCGGAACTGATATTCGAGACCCGCAGTAAAGTGTCTCGTCAACCGGTAGCTATAACCCGCTCCGCCTGCCTCGGTCTGGGTATTGAAGAGGCTTGCGCTGGCATTTGCATTTCCTACGTTTTTGAAGCGCCGGAATGCATGTCCGCCGGAAAAATGAAGCGAGCTCCGGCGGCTCATGTCATATTCGGTTTCTCCCGACGCGTCATTGCCAAACTGGCGGGCAAAGGGAGTGAGGATTGTGCTATTGAGATTAGACGAGTTGCCGATCGGAAGGGAAACGTCTCCATTCGACCGAGGCTCCAGAACGCCGGTTGCGTAATCCAGAGAATCTCTCAATCGAAGAAGCAGATGTCTGGACAGGTGGGACTCGTTATTAAAATCCAGCCGCTGGTCCACTTGGTTGAAATTGCTGGCTGTGTGGTAGAACAAAGCATTGGGGCGGTACTCCAGTCCAAGCTTCCAACTCGGCTTGCTGCTCCAGAGGCTTATAACTCCGCCTTCTTCAAAAACAAAGTCGCGAATGCGGTGCGCGTTGTCCCCTAAGATGTTATCGTCATAACTCGACGCCGTGTGCAGCTCGACTGCAAGTCCGCTATCCTCGGGTTGCTCGGTAACGTAGCGTGAATTGCTCTCGGGCTGTTTAGGAGCAAGGGGCGGCTGCTGGGCTTGAGTAGTAGCGGAAGCACTCACCAGCGCCAATAAAGTACCCAGTTGGAAGAAAATTCTTTTCGAATGGCCCATGATCGTGACCTTCAAGGGACTATGATGGTGTCGCCTGCCTGAAGCTCGATGTTCTGCGATTCATTCTTGCCTTTTGAAACCTGCTTATAGTTGAATGGCAGAGAGACTATGGTTCCGCTGGGATTCCGTCTCAGTACATGAATCTTCGAGACTTTGGCGAAGTCGCGGAAGCCTCCTGCCTGAGCCAAGGCGTCCAGCACGGTTGTTGGTTTGGTCAATGGAAATGAGCCAGGATGTTCGACCTCGCCCATGACGCTGAATTGGCGGCTCTTCATTTCCTCAACGACCACAGTGACTTCCGCGTCCTTGATGTACTCATGTAGCTTTTGAGCTATCGTTGCCTGAAGGTTGTCAGGCATCATTCCACTGGCTTGGATTTCCCCAATTAATGGCACGGTGATCTTGCCGTCCATCCGTACCGAGACCTTCTGCGAGACATCGGGTTCGTGTAACACGTTAATGTCAAGCAAGTCCCCTGGCCCAATGATGTACTTGGGGTTCGTTGTGTTGACGGGGTCTGAAGGAGCGTTGGGGCTTGGGTTGGAACCCGCTTTTTCCCCCCGCTTTGCCAGACTTGCACTGTCTTCCTGGCAGGGAACCGATCCGGCAGCAACGCCGAACAAAATCAGCCCTAGGATTAGCAGCCTCGCGGGATAGGTAGGATATGACGCCTCAGGCATCTCACCACCTTGATCACTTAATCGCTCGTGCAGATCCCCGGGGCACATCGCGGTTCCACACCGAGTCGGCAAGGCTGGATTGCAGACCTAATCTAGACTAGTAAGGCAAGACCTAAGCAACAATCCGGTGAGTACACGAAACTCCATGTAGGGAATCTCCTAAAGTGACTTTTGGAGATCTGCGGACAGCAGATCCTAACCCTTGTTTTTCAAGAACTTAACGTTTTTCAAGAACTTAACAGGGGCGTTTTGAAGAGTGTTTGGCACTCAGGGGAAAGCAAGACGACACCGCAATCTAGGGTAGGCAGATTTGCCTTCAAGCATGCTGGCTCAAGCCGCTGCTATCGAAAAATCGGCGCTTGGGAGAGTAGCTAAAGCCTGTTGAAAAACCCCCAGCCTAACCCCTGTCGAATGCGAGCAGCGGCGCTGCGAACGTGACCGTTCGCAGGGGCTCGCCCCCGTGTTTTTCCTCGGAAATTCGTAGAAAAAAAACCAGAATCCTTCGATTTTTCTCATTTTTCTCTTGACAATCATACGCCTAATCGATATATTCGATTAAGTCAT
>Ga0209804_1000172_pt1 | contig 55904 bp, 67 predicted proteins | sample GraSoiAngelo_139_FD_185896 | JGI IMG/M metagenome (GOLD analysis project Ga0209804, IMG submission 185896) | Grasslands soil microbial communities from the Angelo Coastal Reserve, California, USA - 14_0929_12_20cm (SPAdes) (version 2) | ecosystem: Environmental > Terrestrial > Soil > Grasslands ... | reverse complement strand
TTCGGTCTGTCATCCCTATCCTCTGCGGCGCATGGGCGTTGTCACCTAAGGCAAGAGCCGGATGCGGGAAATCCGCTCGTCCGGATCCGTGGAGGGGGTTGTGAGCAATCATGATCCCTACTCCGACTCCAGGGGCAAATGTTACCAGAATTAGGACGCTCTGAACCGAAGTAATCACGCGTTCGTAATCTCGCACTCTTTCGTTCGTAATCTTTCGGCCGTGACAACAACGATCTAGTCTCGAGGTAGTCCTGTGTATTCGGCCTTGCGTACCGGAAAACGGGAAAAGTGCTGCAGAACTCAGGTCCGTAATCTCGAGGAAACCGATTGACGTTGGGCCATGCCATATTTGCATTGCTGGCCTTGGGGCTATCCGGCACAGCACCGGCACAGCATCAGCCGCTTGGGCAAAACACCACTGACCGCGGCAGTTTGCCGGAAGCCAACGGCGTCGCCATTAATTGTCTCCCCTTTTTTAGCGAACCAGGTCGACGACCAACCCCTCCACAACACATAAAGGTCGGAAAAATCATCTACACGGTCAGACTCGTGAAAGAGGTTCCTGCAGCAGCGGAGTTCGCCAGCTTCTCTGGCAAGACATGCGACAAGAGCGCGCACAAACTAGGTGTGTGCGACGCCAAAAACCAGATCTATCTTGAGGCCGGGCAAACACTCAAGGAGGAACAAACCACCTTGTTGCATGAGCTCCAGCACGCCATCTTCGGAACTGAGAAAAGTGATCGAAAAACAACCTATCATCAGGTTATTCATCAGCTTTCACCACAATTGCTTGAGGTGCTGCAAGAAAATCGGGATCTGTACTTCTATCTCACCAGTTCCGAATCGCGGTAAGAAGTAGAGCGAGAACGACTTCTCTTCAGCTCAGCGCTCACCGCTTGATCTGTGGTTCATCAAAACCTCACATGTTCCATCCCGAAGGGCGTTCTGCACGTTTCTCGATTATTGATTGTCGGGAGTCACGAAGAGAGAGGTCCTTTACGAGCGAAGAGTGAACCGAGGGCACACCGCTACCGCTGAAAAGACACACGAAAGGACGTACCGGGATTCTCGACCGCGTGAGGAATCCCTACGCTGCGACCTGCGTAACGATGGTGCAGTCCGTCCAATCGAGAAAACGAATGAATCCGGTTTCCAGGTGAGCGGATCCACTGACCCACCGGAGCTTAACATTCGCTGGCAGCATCTCGTCGCGATCACTCCATCCAGGCAGGACTTAATCAGAGAATGGAAAACTTTGGCGGGTAAAAGAAAGTGAGGCGTTACATTTTGGGCTTTGCAATCTCGGGCGGTTTGGCAAACAGATCTTTCGCCTTGGCGAACAACGCCTTCACGATTTCTCCGTTATAATCAAGGTGAGCATTCCGGCCATTTTCGTCGCCAAAGGTGTCGAAGATGCCATATTTGCCGCGCTAATCCTTCCCGCCTCGCGCTCCGTCAGCAGGTGCCCGGATTTCAGAAACTGTTCGACTTCGTTCTCTTTGCCCGGCTTGGCCTCGAGTTGCGCCCAGGCCCGAGTTTCGCAATAGCTCCCCGAATCTCTTCCGGTGTGGGGCTTATGCGATCGAAGACAACTTCACTTTGCATCGACAAGAATGGTTCGTGGAACGCCAGCGAGTCGGCGTCGACCTTTGAAGCGAACACAGATCGCATGTTGAGCTACCTGTCGGGTTCAAGTCGCATACTTTGGCCGCGGTGAAGGTGATGGCGACGTAGCGGTGACGCCAACCCACCGTCTTCGCCCGCGCTGAACACTCGCAAAGGCCTGGATATCCTTTTCGCCCGATCGCAGGAAATCCAGATAATCCAAGCCCATGTATCTGCAGGTTTCACAAAGGCTCAACAAAACCAAATATTCGCGAACACCTTTCTCTGTCGTGACTCCTCCGATTACGCGCCGTAGCGCCGCGAAAGCTTTGACCGCGTGTTCAGCGTTGTTGTTGTTCCACGGAATATTGTCGTAGCTCAGAAATGTGAACAGCTTGTCTCGGTTCTTCTCCAAACGCTCTTTGAACTTTACAGCTGTATCACTCTGCAGGCTTGTTTTGGACATTTTTCGATAAAACCGCTCGACAGACACCAGGTGCTTCTTCAGAAAACGGCTCTTCAAGCCGTGCCGATCAACGCTTGCGATCATGGGTTTGAGCAAAAATGCAAAAGCCTGGGCGAGCTGTCTAAATTCCTCGTCGTAAGGGCGCTTCAAAACATCGTCGTTTAAGTCCCGAATGAGGTGAACCAAACACTTTTGCTGTGGGCACTGAATCGCGTCGTAGGCAGCGTAAAAGTCGGATACCAAAACTCCCTTGAAGTCCTTCAGCATGGTCCGAACGAAGTCGCCTTCGCGAGTCTCACTGTAGATGTAGGCTACCGCCTTCATGTTCGCAAACACCCATACAAACCCCTCATTGCCTCGAATGCTGACCTTCGTTTCATCGACATGGAGTAATTCACCACTACAGAGCCTCTTAACCAGCGCCTCATACGTGGCAAGGTACATGTTCGCCGCCCGCTCTTTGATGGCGTTGGTCGTCGTTGTAACCGGCAATCGGAAGCCGAACAATTTGTTCAAATTGCGGGTGACAAGCGTTTGCGGTAGCCGCAGCTCGATGTTCAGGTAAAGCGCGTATGCCATGAGTTCAGGACCGAATGGGCTACGCACCCAACACCTTCCTTGCGGGTAAAACGTCGCTCCGCAGGTCTGACATTTGTACCGATGGAAACGATATTGCACAATCCACCGCTTCAAGCCATGGTGCATAAATCTGAGGTCGATGACGGTTTTGCTTGCCCTTCCATGCCCAAAGAAATGGGAAGAGTTGCATTTCGGACAGGAGCGGGCTCGACCACACTCGATGATCTTATCGGGAGAAAGCAGCTTCGTGGATCTCGTGGCGCGAACCAATGAGCGCTTCAGGTGTTGGTTGGACTTCACATAGACCCGCTCCCGTTGGTAGTCCCAATATGCCGCTTTGTTTACGGCATCCAATTCCGGGAAGGCGAAAGTGTTTCTTTTGAAACCGTAGGGATGCTCCCGCTTCTGGTTCGCTACATTAACAACGTGGCCGGGAGAGGAAGGTCCTTCCTCCGTAGGACCTCGGCCGATTTCAAGAAGAGCCCTCGTCACCACTTCGAGAGCTTGGCAATCTTCGGCGTTGTAGTTGAGCAATGCCTGTTTGGCCACAAAAGCTTTCGTAGCTTGCCATTCTTGTCGCCAAACAACGGTCCGTAGCCCAGTGGCCGCGGAATCAGACCACCGGAACCCGAGATACCCTGCTATTTCCTTGAGACCATTGCCCAGGCAGGGGAAGTAGACTTTCGCAAAGATGAAAGACAACAGATTGATGGCGAGACCGATCGCCTTCGCAGCGACAGATTCATCTTCCGGGGCGCCGTATTGCTGAATCATGCGTCTGAGGAACGTGGTCTCGTAACTGCCGTAGTGAATCAGCACCGGCTTTTCGACCGTTTCGAGTATGCCTAGGAATTCCCTCCAAATCTTAACCTCGTCCTCGACCGTGTCCGCCCACAGGTTATGCTGGACAGCGGATTCGTCGTTTCCGACCCGCAAGCCAATCAGATAGTAGAAACCGCGGTCGGGAAGGCCCTCGACATCCAAATAGACGGGCGTTCCTTCAATCTTCAATTCCGGGTTCCCGACGATGTGGATTTTCTTCTCCCGAATCGCAAGCGCCTTGAGTGAATGGTGATACTTCTCCTGTTTGTCCCGCATCCTTTTGGGGCGCCGTCGAGGCCGGAACGTGTAGGAAAGTTGCGTCACCGTGAAAATGCCTTTGCTGTGGAATTTTTGACGCTCCTTTTCGCTCATGCCGGCCAGCAGGCTAAGGTCGTCCTTTTCAACTGCCTTCAGTCGGCACCGGGACTGGAACTCACACTCCCCGCAGTGCCGGTTCAGGATCAGCTCGGGTGGCGAGGGGCTACCGAGCAGCGCGGAGATTTTCTCAACGCGCCTTCGCACTTCACCAGCCAAAGCGCCGGTTTTCAATTTCAGTACGGCGTGATTGTCGCCATAGATGATTTTGCCGAGACTGGTCGCGCGCGCCATCATTCCCGAGAGCACGAATGCATCGAACGCCAGCAGCAATTTGTCATCACCACCGAGCTTGTTCATGTACATAAAGCGAATTGGAATGAACTGCGCCAGACTGCTCCGGCCTTTGGACGGGCGACGTTCAATGGCGTGGAGCTCAGATTCAAGAACGTAGGAATTCACTTGAGCCCGCACAACGGTGCCAATGGCCAGACGCCACTTGCCGGCTTTGAGATTCTCTGCTGGCGGTACAACCATAGATCCGTTCTTTGGTGTTTCTGAAAGGAGTCGTTCTGTTTCTCTAGCCCGGTATGCCCCGTCTTGTGCTTCCACCGATTCTGTGTATGCGTTGTCTGAAGCAGGTTCACCGTTGGCACGCAGCCAGCACTTAGTCGGGCATTTCAAAAAAGCTTCAAACAGAGTGGAGGAGATGGTCATTGCGGAAGGTCTCATGCGCTTTTTTACGGGGCATAAAAATGGAATATTGGTGAATCGGGTCGGCCGTAGTATGAAGCGTTCAGGATGAGCGATTGCTTGAAGGTCGCTAATCTCTGTGGTGATAAAGTACCGCGTAGCAGCTAACCCAACTAAAAACGACGCATCGACTAGTCGCACAGTGTGTGCACGTAAATGGTTACACGTAAACTGCTTAGATGGCCATGCGGCCGTGCGTAGCTACCGCAACAAGAAGAGAAGACAACATCGAAGAAGAGAGAACGAAGTAACACCGACCTTCGGCTGGGCTCCTGTTCCCCCTTCCTCTTCTGGTTGGGGCATGCTGAATTTAGCCACGCCAGCTGAGGAAACGCAATATGTCAGGACGATCTCCGCCCGCCTCGGCTCAGTGAATTCATCCCCCGCATCCGCCCAAGCCTGTTCCATTTCCGTTCCCGCTGTCGTTCGCGCCATCGCCGTTCCCGCTCCCGACCCCGTTCCAGGGCTCGCCGACATGCGTGCAAACAAAATCGCTGTAGGGGTGAGCGCCGGCTCCGCCGGAACTCTCCATGAGGCCTGACGATGGCAGGGATTTCCTCACGAGCCGGCCGTGCCGATACGGAGCGATCACGGGAGAGGTTCGCACAACAACCGGACCACGAGTTCCGCACGTTAGGTGACGGACGTCAGCTTTTGGCGGACAGTGCTTCTCTCCGCCGCTTCCGTAGGCGGACCCAAATCCTTGCATAGCATCGTCCTTAGACCATTCGGGGATGGACGGCTTCGATGCCAGGATAACGAGCAAAGTCTCTATCATTGAACGTCAAAATCCGTCTGACACCGTGTACTCGCATGGCAGCTACCAAGCGCGCATCGTGCACCTGAACACCGGAGATATTGTGGGAGACGAGTAGCTTGCGCCACTCCTGATGAACCGCCAGACTGTCCGGAAGTAAGCGCAATCTGCTTTCGAAGAGTCTTGCACGACGGTCCGTTTCTTGTGGAGTTAAACCGTATCCGTTGCGATCTGCCGGCCGAGTGCAGGCATTCCAAAATTCGCCAAGGTTTTGGGATGTGTAGCAGAAGATCGCTCCTCGACGTGCCAAGGCATCCAGAGCGGATTCAACAAGTGCGTAGTCTGGGTCGCTCGTCTGAACCCAGCGTATCAGAACATTGCTGTCAAGCAGGTACCGAGTACCAGCCATCTAGCCGCGACCCTCGTAGAAGCTCTCTCGGCTGAACGCGCTCGTCGGCAAATTTGGCAGCTTGTCAGAACCTTCTGCGATTGCGTCGAGCATCGCATGGAGCTCTTCAACGGACAGCTCGCCGGTCGGCTCCGAGTAGAGCGCAACCGCGTCCTTCAACAGGGCTGCGGCGTATTGCTCTACAGAGATGCCACGCTCCTGCGCTCCCGCGACGAGCCGTGCTTCCATCTCCGGATTGAGTTCGACCTGAATCGTCATGAAGATTTTCCCCCCAGGCGATAGCTTACCTCAAGAACAACCCTCTGCGAACAGCGCACGCGATCTCCGGCTACTCAATTTTGGAGGCAGCCGACTGTGACCAAATTGTGACCAACACCTTCAATCGTCCTTCTACAAGGCCAACAAAATCAACATACGTCTTACAATCTTCCGTGCGATCCAATTTTGTTAGAAAAGTCATTGTTTGCAATCGATTCGGCGGCGTTACGAGACTCCCACGACTCTGACTCGGGATCAACGGGTCCAACCGTGATCAACGCCGCCGCTCGATCATTGATCATCGGAGGAACTGATCAGCACTGAGTCATGCTTGATCGCTGCGATCAGCTTGGATACTTAGGTCGCCCCCAGATCATGAGCGTGGCGACAGACGCACGACAAGCATTCTTTCCTCGGCAGTAGCGAAAACTCACGAGAGATCACTATTGGTTGAGGTCATTCTGGGATAACGCAAATACGTCTGCGCTTCGGAGTAAGCTCCTCTGGCCGAGGGCAGCGGTTTGGGCAGTTCGGATAGTTGAACCGCTAGTCTGGGGGCACCCAATGCGGGGCACCCATAACAAAATGCGTGATAAACGGCGCGGCTCGGGCACGACATGGGAGGAGAGACCCAACTATGTTCAGCAAATGCAAGTGCTCGCGTTCTACCAAGAGCTCTTTCTGGCAGGCGAATCGGCGGAACGGATCTCCGAGAACTCCGGCATAGTTCGCAGGCTTGCGAAGGTATGGGTCCGAGTCAATCGCTGGATATGAACAGTAGCCTACCCTCGATTGCTCTTTCCAGAAACCGTAAGCCGCATTGTACGATGCGAGCGCGGGGTGCCTTTTCTAGCCTTCTTCACCTTTGCTGTGGCCCAAAGCCCGCTCCATAGTTACGACGCGATTCGAATACGGCTGCACAAGACCGCCCAATAGGATTGTGGGGGTTGCCGCGAATTGCCTGGATGGACTGTCTGCGGCTGTAACTGAGGGTGGTCGCGACCGCGCCCGGTAACACGAGCCTGAGAAAATCGCAGTCCGTGATCCAAACCGACGACTTGGCCGTCAAGTTCGGCCGACTTCGATCTCCGATGATCTGCGAACTCGGCAATCCTAATGGGGGGTCTCCTGATAACTGCGGTCCAGTTGGATGTAACAAGTGTTTGAAAGCAAAGGTTTTTTGGGCTAGAGTCTGTATGGCCTTCGCGGATGCTCTAAGCCTAAGCCTTTAGGTCCTGGGTATGGAAAGTTCCAAGTCGAATGGCGCGACGACTGGCAATTTACTTGACGATGGTGAGCCCGGCGTCGACGGCGCGGCATGTAACCTTGATGCAGTAGCATCGGGGTTCACTTCCAGTGAGGTTCCCTCCTGGGAGGGGCTTGCCAGCCTGCTTGCCGGATTTACGCCCGACGACATTCAGCCGCTGGCTGCGGCTCGCGAGTTGGAGTCGGTCTATCCCATGCTCCATGCCTTAACTCGCGGGGCCTTGGGAGACTTTTTCGTCCGTGTTGCAGCACTAGAGGCCCTAATTGCGGATGGCCGTAGTCCGCTCGCGCCTGCCCACATTGAAGAAGTGCTCTACTGGCTCAATGACAACGCTCGTGACCTCGTGATGCGAACGCTCCGCGGAAGCGGATGGATTACATACAGCGTCGCCGATGGTTACCGCATTAGCAGCGGGGGACAGTTTGTTGCGACTGTACTCTCATTCTTGCGGGCCCGAGTACGCCAAGGCGATCTTTTGCCAACGATAGAAGGCATTGACTACATGATTCGGTTGGGAGTGGACCCGATTCGCCAGGTTCTTCTACTGCGATCCCGCCTTGAGGACCTGCGGAGCTCCATGGAGGATGCTCGCAACTCCCATTCAGAAGTGATTCTTTGCGGCGCCTCAGCCCGTTTATCAGAGGCGTTGGACGTGTCCGAGCGTATCAGAGAAGTGCTCGCGCGAGTGCCATTAGAAATGATGGAAGCTCGCAGAGTGGCTCAAGATGTGCATGATTTGCTCAGCAGACTGCATGGTGTCGGCAGCGACCTACATGCAGCCATTACGGAGGTCGGGCGCCAGTACCTTCACCTCGTTGCAGGTCTTACGACCTCAGATATTGTGACCACGCTCATGCAGTTGTCCGTTGAGGAGCTTGGTAACGCGGCAAGTTCCGCAATGCAGCCCCTTTTTCGGAGGCCTGTTTTCGTTGTGCCAGAACTGTTGGCCTCGGCTGCGGAAGCCTACCTCACGCGTGCTCAATCGAGTGCAACACCCACCGAATGGACAGATCCTCCGGAGCCCCCATCGACCGCGAATGCCGCTCACATTCCCGAGGAAATCGTGCAACTCCTGGACGATCTTGATCGACTGATCGAGTCAGGGCGAACTGAACCACTTGCGACTTTTGTGCCCAGGCGGACGGCTCCTGAAAGCTTGTTGCGAGCCAGCCTTCTGCCCTTGTTGGGGCAAGTTATCGGCGGTGAAGGGGTTGCGGGAAGGTTAGGCGCAATGCAGCTCAAGGTGACTGTGGAACCTGGCGGTGCTCTCACAGCGGCCGCAGCCCCATTAATGGAATTAAGCGAAGGAGCAATTGGCATTAACTCAGAGGTCAAGAACTATGGCTGAGGCTGAGCGAATCTGCGCCCTCCTGATTGCTTCCGGCTGGGTGCGTCGTAACGATATTCGTGATCTCGAAGATCCTCAAATAAGGACCGAGGTTGAAGCACGACTACGTTCCTGCGGACTTTCTCTTGCGACAAGCGCCTACAGCGACTACTACGGCTTGCGGCTCGCATCAGAAATCTGCGACGCCACTGTGCTCGATACACCAACCAATCTGGACTTGAGCCGGGACGCCTGCGCTCTTCTAACAGTTCTCTGGGCTCGCCTTGCGCTTCAACGGCGAACAGCAGAAGACACTCACGATGCGCCTACCATGCAAACTTCCCTTTTACCTCTGCAACGGGGGGAACAGGCGCGATCTTTTAACCCATCTGTCCGGTTCGAGACGCTCGTCCAGGAATTCGGTTCCAGGCTCGGGGGCCGTACCCGGCTGCGTTCTCTCCTCAGCCGACTACGTAGGTTGGGCTTCATCACCTACCACCACCTGGATGATATTCAGGCTGGTCCGCTTTTGGAGTTGGGGATTGACGGGGAAAAAATGATCGCCTTCATTCGTTCCCGCGTGCTTGGCGAACTACTTAGCCGTGCCCAATCGTGCCCACCAAATCAAGAGCCATCGAAACAATCGTCGCAGAGTGAACGCCCGCATGAGGCTGCCCGAATTTCCGCGACTGGCACCGACTCGAAGCCAATCACCGGAGTCGGCTAATGTTCCGTTTTCTGGAGTTGGATCTGCACGGTTGGGACTTTTGGCAGCCGCTGCGCGTTCCCTTGGACGCGGGTGTCGTTGTGCTGTCAGGCCCAAACGGGGCTGGCAAGACCACCATGCTCGATGCTATCCGCCAAGTCCTTCATGCCCCGCGGCTCAGCCAGAATCGACGCATATCACACTACATGCGCCGGCCCAACGAACCAGCCTTGATTCGCGCCGTCGTTTCTAATCGTGCCGACCAACGCGGCAAACGACCCTTTGAGCGGCAAAAGGTGCTGACCGACGAGGCCACTTTGGCTTGCGCGCTTGTTCCCAACGGCGGTTCACCAGAAAAAAGATTTCTTGTTCTTCCAGGCAGAGTCTCACCGCGCGATTTGCAGCAACGCCTCCTGGAGAGTCGCGATTGGTTTTCACCCGAGCAATACCGCCGCATCCTCGAGAATGCAGGCGTGTCCCGCAGCTTGATGCACATTTTGGCGCTTGAGCAGGGCCGGGCGGACGAGTTATCAAGACGGAATCCGCGTGAGCTTTTCGGATGGATTATGGAGGCACGTGGTTCCCAGCAGGTTCTGGACCGTTACACGGGCGCCCGCCGACAATACGAGGACTCCATGCGGGAGGTTGACCGCCAAAATGCCCAGGCGCTTCGCTGCCAGGCGGATTTGGCTGAGCTGGATCGGAAGGTCCGACGGCTGGAAGAGTATCTTGAGAAAAAAGCGCGTCTCAAGAGTGCTGAAGAGATCAAAGCGGCGGCTTGGCTTCAGGTGTCTCTGGTGGAGCTTCGCGAAATCCAGAGGAAACTGCCGGAGCTGCGCACCAAATCCACGAACCTGGCAACCACAGCAGATCGATTGCAACGGGATGTAGAGACTCAGGCAGCCTTGCTGGAAAATCTTCGCGTTGATCTCAAAACGCGAACGGAACTGGCGCGGCAAGCCCTCAAAAACTGTGACGACGCTATTGCCGCCTACACCCGGCTCCTAACCGACGTGGAAAGACGGCGAAAAGCTGCAGTCGAATTGGCCTCAATCCCTGAAGAAGATTGTTCGCACCTAGAAAGCGAACTCGGTAAGGCCCGCCCTGACCACTTTCGAGCAGAACAGCTTCGCGCGGATCGAGCTTTGGACCTTGAAAAAATCAACAAGCTTATCGCAGACCTTGAGAGCGGAATTCGGCACTATCCGGATGAAATGCAGAACACGCTGGAAGCCCTTGCCCAGGAGAGGATAAAGGCTACTGTGATTGCGGAGCGGGTCGAGGTTGTCAACCCACCCTGGAATGCCGCTATCGAATCTGCGCTTGGCAATCTCAGATACGCTGTTTGCGTCCAGTCCAAGGACGAAGGTCGAGCGACAGCGATCGCTCGGGATCATGCATTCCTCGGTCCCATTGTCGCGAACGAGAAGCTCAGAACCGAATCTGCGAGCGTAGGTCCCTTTCAATTTACCGATTCCGTACCGGAATGGCTGGTTCAATGGGGAAGAGAACAAAGCCTCAGCGACACAAGCGAGCTCGAAGCAGACAAGCCCTCAATCCTCCGAGACGGCACCAGGCGGGACAGATATGGCATTTGGGTATCGCAAGCGTCCGACCGCGTGCTGGGCGGACTCGCGATACGCGATCAACTGCAGCATGCTCGCCGAAACCACGAACGCATAGTCGCCGAACTCGCGGCAAGCAATGAAAGCATGCAACAAGCCGGCGCCCGCGTCAGCGATCTCGAAGGGCGCTTGGCTCAACAGCGCCGGCGAAATGAGCTCCTACCAGAAGTAGCACACCTTCCCGAACTGGAGCGCGATCTCGTTCAGGCCACTGCTTCCAGTGATAAGCACAAACAGGCACGAGACGCTGCGAGCGAGGCCTTGACCATGGCACAGCGTGCTGTGCTGAATGCCGAGACGCTGTTAGAGCAAAAGAACAGAGAACTCGGCGAGCGCATCAACGAACTGAGTGGCACTCGGTCCGCCGCAATCGAGATGGAGCAGAGAAAGAACCAACTTGAGCCGGGCATTGAAAATCTTAAGCTTGGACTCGACCCGGCATTACTGAGCCAAGCTGAAGCTGGAGAGCTACCTTCCCCAGCAATTGCTGAGCGGGACATTGAGCGGGCGCAGAATGCAGTAGTTGCTCTCGAAAACGAAGGGGGCATTCCTGAAGAAACGGTGCGTCAGGAGCGGATTGTATTGCAGCGCAATCTCGACGATCTCATTCGCCATGTACACGATCGCCAACGCGAAGCTGATGCCGCGCGTCTCGAACTTGAGCAATGCCGGGGCGACTATCTGAACGTCATCCGAAGCACGTTGCACGATTACTCCAAGCGGGCGCGAGCCCTCGCGGAACTGGCAGCAGCCGAGCTTGAGGTGGAGCTACCCGAGTTGCGTAATGATGACAAATCGCTCGATGAGGCGGGCATCGTCGTGCGCATCGGATTCGACGGGAAACCGCCCACCGAACTCGGAGATACTGGACACAGCGGTGGGCAACAGGTCATTGCCGGCCTGATCTTGCTTATGTCAATGGCCGAAACCGAAGGGGACAGTTTCTTCATCGTCGATGAGCCATTTGCTCATCTCTCCCTGGACCGCGTAGATGATGTGGGAAGGTTCTTGCGGCGTAGCGGAGCGCAGTTTCTGATCACTGTCCCCACCACTCTGGATCGCGGACAACTCGACCCTGCGTCGCTCCTTATTGTCCTGGCCAAGAAACCCGCTGACGCGATATATGCACCCTCCCCGATCGTTGCCCGCGCATGAACCAAGCTCACACGTGTGTGAAATTCCGAAGCATTCGACGCGAAGGTCCTTGGCAACAGATTGGCCTCTTCCGTGAGCGGGAAGTCGAATCTGTTTCCATTTGCCGGGATTGCGGACGCGAGCGCCCTAGACGATTTCGCAAGTTCGTGGCGGTTGAAAGAGAAGGCACTGACTCACAGGCGGGTGGCGCAACCATCTCGTTACGCCGACTGGCGCGCCGGATCGTTAGTCTTTCCCGCGCCCGGACAGAAATTCGCGCGAACGGGTTGATTCGCCGCCTGGGTGGGGTGCAAGCTGAATCAGAGATCGAACAACTCGCCCATGCGGCTCTCCTGAGGCTAACCTATCGCCGAGCCGGTGGAACCTTGCAGCTACACTCGATCCGCGTACTTGACCGTTCTTCTCTGGAGGAAATCGCACAACCAGGCATGTTGGCACGGCGAACGGCTGCGCTCGTCGAAGCTCGCGGCAGTCTGCAGAATCTCGGCAACCCAGAAGCAGTTTCCATTCGAGAGGTTCTCGCAAGTAATAAAGCGGCTGAGTTCGACGAGAGAATGATCAAGGCCCTGGCCGGCCTCGCCCGTCTCCTCGAAACAGGGGATGTTGTTCCCGCAAGAGCCTTCTCCGCTCAGGTGCTGGGAAACTCGAAGGCGCTTTCCCCCGTCCGGCGACGCTTGGAAAAAATTGTCGGTCCTTTAGAACGCCTCGGAATCCGTGATTGGGGTGGGTTGGTACTGATGGCAGGCTCAGGAGCGCTTTGCCTGCAGCGCGCTGAGATTCGCCTCGATAGCCTGCGCTGTGTGGGCGTGTCCTCTGAAGATATACTGGCGTTACAGAGTCTAGACTTGCCAAGAGCCGGCATCCTTGTGATTGAAAACCTTACCGCATTTCAAGCGTGTCTGGAACATGTGGGAAAGAGCACCGCCCCGCTGCTGCTCTGGTCAGGAGGGTTCCCCAATCGCGGCGTTCAGCGATTGCTTGGCGAAGCAGCACGTCAGAAAGCAAGAATTCGCGTTTGGTGTGATCTAGATTTGGGTGGTATTCGGATTGCGAGATTGATTCATGAAATCACATCGGGCGCAGCCGAACCTGTCCTCATGGCCCCAACAACCGTGCAAGAATCCAAGTTGTCTTGCTCTCTTTCTGCTGAAGGCATCGCAAGTCTGCGCCGAGATTTGGAGCAGCGTCCCGATGCCATTCTTGCAGATACGCTGAGAGCAATTCTCGACAAAAGCCAATGGGTAGAGCAGGAAACATTATTAGATAAGCTGTCATTAATTTTGCCCATGTGATAACCGCGAAACGTCATCGGGCTTAGGTTGCCTCGTCCCATGCGTCATCAAAACGCGGCGTGAGAATCCCTGCGCGAACCAAGCTTGAGGTGCGGGAACACAAAGAGTCCGAAAACACTGTCGCAGCAGTAGCGATTCGCTCTCTGTTCGCCCTTGAATTGTGCTTGACAATGGTAACGCAAGTGTTACCATATCGCATGGTCGAGGTTCTGGAGTACCTGGATCAGAACGGATGTAGCCCTTTTGCCAACTGGTTCAATGGTCTTGACGCTCAGGCCGCTGCCAAGGTGAGTGCAGCTCAAACAAAGCTTGGCTTGGGAAATTGGTCTAACGTGAAAGGCGTAGGTAACGGAGTCTATGAGCGCGTGATCGATTTCGGACCTGGTTACAGAATCTACTTCGGAAAAGACGGCGATAGGGTGTCATCTTGCTAGCGGGAGAAACAAAAAAACGGCAGGAGATAGACATTATCAACGCAAAAGAACGGTGGCAGGATTACAAGGCGCGCAAGAAATCGGAGGAATGAAACATGGCGCTCACAAGAAATTTCATCGAAACCATAAAGGCCCGAGCTGATCGTGATCCCGACTTTCGCAAAGAGCTTCTCAGGGAGGGTGTCGAAACGTTCCTTTCAGGCGACGCAGAAACTGGAAAAGCCATTCTGCGCGATTATATCAATGCGACTGTTGGTTTCGGGACATTAGGAAAGGCCATCGATATTGATCCAAAGAGTCTCATGCGCATGCTTGGGCCTTCCGGCAACCCGAAAACTGACAATTTTGTCGAGATCATTAAGTATCTGCAGACGAGAGAAGGAGTACATCTTAAGGTGGAGGCAGCAATAGCGTAGGTCGCCGATTGTCAGCGGCGTGCGTTGTGTCTTCCCGCTGTGCAGCCGAATGACCCGTATCTGGCCCTGAAAAAGCCCCGGTGTCGGCGGTCCACCCTCCGGCCAAGAGATCCCTATTGGGTCTCTATTGGGTCTCTCCCGATTCAATCTTTTTGGTGGTACTCGTCCACAGCGTCATTCCATTCTTGGAGGTCGGCGTCGGTCAGAAACGTCAACACGCGGATTTTCGGTACAACTTCGGTACAACTGAAGGAAAGAAAGAACGGTGCGCTGGTTCCTAAGCGACACCAGCTGAAGCACTTGGATTTTTGATTTTCATGGTTCGGGACCAGGGGGTCGTAGGTTCAAATCCTATCGCCCCGACCAATTCCCGCCTGCTTTTTCAGATACATGCAAGCGTGCCCTTCCTTGCTTTTGAATCGATTTCTCCCATAGCAGAGGATCAACGGCTTGCGATGGAACCAGCGCACCACGCTTGACCTCAACCCTCGATAAGTCTAAAGTTCGCAGCGGACGACAGGAGGTCAGCATGCATTTCACCAAACCGGTTCTTGCTGCAGTTTTGTTCGTCTGCGTGGGACTGAGTGCATTCGGGCGATGTGTCCCTGTGGGAGGTGGGATTATCACGAACGTCGGGGTTATTACTCCAGACAGGACGTTGGGTATCGCGACCGGAGATCTAAAAGGCGCGGTCGGCGTACAAATCCTAAACCCGTCTGGATCTCCCGGCCCTAATGGAACCACCGTTTTCTCGGTGCACCACTTTTGGGTCACAGAAGCAGGCGATACGATTCATGTCGATCCTGCTCAATTGACAGCTGTCGACCTCAAAGAATTCGGCGCACCCGGTCTCTTCGCGGTCGTCAACTACCCGGTATCGATAAGCCCCGGTGGCACGGGAAAATTCAAAAACGCTTCTGGCAAGATGAACGTGATCGGCGAAGCTGACTTTAACGCTGGACAAATCGCACTCAGGTACACCGGACAAGTTTGCTTTGCGACGTCAGAATGAGTTAGCTCCTGTGTTGCAGTTCACGTCGTAGGCGGCACGCGCGACAATAGGTCTCGACCCTCCAAAAGCATCTGAAAGCCCTCGCCTCGTGTTGGGGCTTTCTTCTTGACCGAGGAGTGACGAGACTCGATGCTTCGGCGATCCTTGCTGTGATTAATGGGCCAAATCGCCAGGCCTATGCCTGACACATCGTCGTCAAAACGGAAGTTAAGCAACTTGGCCCAGTTCGAAAATCGTCTGCCAGGGTGTAACCATTCGACTTAATTCAAGCTTAAGCCGCTGAAAGCGCCAGTTCGAAACTATCGGCTCCCAGCAGAAAAGTTCGAAAATCGTCTGCTAGGGCCGACCAATTCACTTCAAGGACTTACAGTCAAACTAAAGCCCAAAAAATGAACCCCTGGTAACGTACCAGGGGGTCAATTTCATTTTCACACGGCTTTACTTTCAGCGACTTAATGGAGGCACCTTCACGAACTGACGGTGAAATGCCTGCGAACCAGCACAGGGTTTACATAAGAGGTTTACATTCTTTCGGACCGATTTCGCACTGATCATCCGCGGGTTTACAAAGGCTCCAAACTGGCAATGATTGAGCATGAATGAGACGGTTGAAGACACGAGAAGACGGCGTACATCTGGGGGATCCCGCCGTGTGCCAGGCGCCCGATATTGTCGAGGCGATTGCCCGGAATGCCGGAAGCAAGTCGCATTTAGCTGGGTCGGCTATGAGGACTATTTGCCAAGGACTAGATCGATTCCCGAAAAGAGCAATTCCAAGTTATGACGTGGCAGCTTGCTGACGCGTTCACTCAGAAGGGACTTGTCTAAGGAAATGATTTGCGACACGTTCGCGACGGAATCTTTTGGTAATCCAGTAACCCGTGCGGACAAGCTCACATTGCCCGGTGCTAGCGCCCACTTCAAATTGCTGGTCAGTGGAACGCAAATAGCCGTAGAGATGCGGCTCTGATTAAGGGCATCGCTTTGAACGACAACCACGGGTCGCCGAAACCCAGGCCCGGAACCTGTCGGTGCTGGCAGGTCCGCCCACCAAATCTCACCCTGAGAGATCACCACTCGGTTCGCTCTAGCCTACGACGAGCCACGGAGGAAACGAACTCGTCCTTTCCCTCGCCGACTTCCATTATTGCCTGATCCATGGACTCGGTGACTTTGTCCGGTGCGTGGCGGGCCAGATACTCGCGTAAGGCGTCAGTGAAGAGCCGGCTCCGCGACCTGCGCGTACGTCGGGCAAGACGTTCCGCTCCATCAAACAGATCATTGGGAATGGAAATCGCCGTCTTCATACCCAGAGTATAACCACATGACCAATTCCTGGCAAGAGCGTCGTTCAGCTTCATTTCGACTTCAGCCCATCCAGCTGCACCAGCTCGCCAAAGTGCTCCTTGCGCTCCCTTCGTTGGCAGTGTTTCTTCCCTTTCCGCCGACTCCAGAGGTGCTCCGCCTGAACCATCACTGCGACAAGCTTGTGTACACCACCGACCCACAAGATGCTGGGCAGACCGATCCGAACCTAAGCGGAATCGTCGAGGAGTTTCATGCTGTCCCGAATGTGGCGGTGGCGCCTCGCGCCACGCTTAGACTACGTCGCACAGCGTCTCCTCTAGACACCCTCAAGTGCCACCGGACTCATTCTGGAACATTTCGCTGCCCGTGGAATCTCACAAGCCAGGACTCGGTCTGCGTGTGGCCGGGCCAGCTTGCGTCGGGAGCAACCGCATGAAGAATCGCGATCTCAACCCAGCATATGCCTTCGCTCTCTGCTACGCCGCGATGGTGTGTCTCGCTATTGCGGTGAATCTCATGCCAATATTCCTGGCGACCCTTCGGGTGGATCTTGGCGGAAGGGCGGGGCTGACTGGCGAACAGCTCGGACGCATCAGCGCCATCACATTTGCTGGGCTCGTTGTGGGCATCCTTTTCGCTGGCCCCCTGGCTGATCGATGGGGAGGCAAGCTGTTCAGTGTCCTTGGGACTTTGCTGATCGGGATTGGACTCGCGCTCCTGGGCATCTCACCCAGCTATTCCATGGTCTTGGTTGCGGTGTTCGTCATGGGTCTCGGGGCTGGGATTCTAGACATGGTCCTCAGTCCCATCATTGCTGCTCTCCAGCCAGACAGCCGCGCAACGGCATTGAACTGGTTGCATTCTTTTTATGGTATTGGAACCGTGATCACTGTCCTCTTGGGTACGCTCGCCCTTCGACTAGGCATCGCATGGCGCACGATTTCCCTGATTTTTATCATTGTCCCGCTGCTCGTAACTCTCGGATTCCTCAACGCCGATCTGCCCCCACTCATCTCGGACAAAGAAGGCGGACGGACACCACTGCGCGATCTCTGTCGCAACTCTTCTTTCGTGGCCGTCAACTTGGCGATCTTTCTCGGAGGCGCTTTGGAGTTGGGGCTGGCACAATGGCTGCCCGCCTATGCCGAGATGAGTCTTGGGTTCTCAAAATCGACCGGCAGTGTCTCGTTGCTTGCTTTCTCGGCTGTCATGGCACTAGGACGCGTCTTTGTCGGACTGTTCGGTCGTCGAGTTAACCCGATTACGCTGATGTTGGGTTGCTGCTGGATGTCCGTGGTGCTCTTCCTGCTTGCCTGCTTCGCTCCCTGGTCCGCGGTTGCCCTTACCGCCAGCGTGGCCGTGGGTTTGGCAGGCAGTTGCCTATGGCCTACCACGCTTGGTGTCGCCGCAGACCGCTTTCCTCGAGGCGGCGCCACGATGTTTGGGTTGCTTGCCGCTTTTGGGAACCTGGGTGGAATTTTCATGCCGTGGCTCGTCGGCGTTACGTCGGGCTGGTCATCCTTGCGGCTGGGCTTAGCCACCTCGACAGCTTGTCCACTCTTGATGGCCTTTGTGCTTTTGCGGATGCAGCGCCAGCCTGTTGCTGATTTCCCCGAAGGTAACCCTGTCGCGCAGGCCGCCTGAGGAGATTCGAAAACTTACCGTTGATCCTGCCGGGACGATCATCCATGATCTCCCTGTAACCTTTTGCTGACTCGCGAATCTCATCTGGTTCTCGTGTCACCTGCAAGGAATGCACTGATGAAGCCACGAACCGATAGCCGCAAGTTCAAGACCATCAGCCGGCGGGAGTTGTTGAAACTCACACCTGTACTCGCGCTGGGAGCTTTTGCCATCCCGCAGCTCCAGAAACCGCTCCTCAAGGGCGGCCTCGCCTTTAGCGATTGGGCGTCAGCAAGGCTGTTCTGCTCCGGGCATTTGGCACCGACGTTTGCCGACACCGACCTGACCCCCTTCGAGAAGTTTCCCATTAATGACTACGACGTCGACGACCCCGGCGTAGATTTCGACAAGTGGACCCTAACGGTGACGGGCTCGGTACAAAAACCTGGAGACTATACGCTGGCGCAAATTCAGGCTTTGCCGAAGGTGACGCAAAACACGCGACACGTCTGTGTGGAAGGGTGGGACGTGATCGGCAACTTCGGGGGCGTGCGCCTCTCCGACTTCCTCAAGACGATCGGCGCCGACCCGACTGCGCGTTTCGTGACTGTCGAATGTGCGGATGACTATTACGAGTCGCTCGACATGGCCACCGCCATGCACCCGCAGTCTTTGCTCTGTTACGAAATGTACGGCCAGCCACTGACCCGCGAGCATGGTGCTCCTTTGCGCCTGAGCATTCCGACCAAGATTGGCTACAAGCAGGCAAAGTACCTCACGGACCTCAAAGTGAGCCATGTACTGGAGAAGGTCGGCTACTGGGAGGATCAAGGGTACTCCGAATTCTATGGCCTGTAGTCCCGAGGAGTTGACAATGGCAACCCGCGCGATAGCAATCGAAGACGCCAAGACCGGCGACATTACCGAGGCCGTCTATGAACACCCTTTGGTGGTACGCCTTTGCCATTGGGTGAACGCAATCTCGCTGTTTGTGCTGGTGGGCAGCGGACTCCAGATCTTTCGCGCATTCCCGAGCTTCGGGGCAAAGATCCCGCAGAAAGACTTGCTCAACTGGCCCAAGGCCTTTGCGCTCGGCGGATGGCTGGGAGGTGCGCTGCAATGGCACCTTACCTTCATGTGGATCTATATTGCGACTGGCCTCGTGTACATCGGTTACCAGACCTTCAGCGGAAACTATAAGCAAGTGCTCTTTGTACGACGGGACCTGCCGGGAGTATGGCCGATGGTGCGCCACTACTTCTTCTTCGGTCCCAAGCCGCCCGTAAGAGAAGCCTATAACCCGCTCCAGAAGCACGCGTATACCTCCGCGATTGGGCTGGGAGTGCTCTCGGTGCTGACGGGCCTCGCAATCTGGAAGCCGGTGCAGTTGTCCTGGTTGGCGTGGATGATGGGCGGGTTCCATATGGCGCGCGTCTGGCATTTCCTGATCATGTGGGCGATGCTGGCGTTTGTTTTCGGACATCTGGTGATGGTGGTCCTGCATGGCTGGAACAACTTCGTTTCCATGTTCACCGGATGGAAGAAGGACCCAGAGTATCCGTCGGAGTAGTGCGGCGTGCGATAGCGGAAGGTCAGGGGTGCGGGTGAGGAGTGATGCCGGGAGAAAGGACTTCGCTGACAGATCCAGCCCAGCAGTTCAACGAGGAGATGCTGATCCGGCGCATCCGGGACGGCGAGCACGACCTTTTTTATGAGCTGATTCGACCTTACGAACGGCGCGTCTACTCCGCAGCCTTAGCTATTTTGCGAAACGAGGCCGATGCCGAGGACGTCGCCCAGGAGGCGGTACTGAAAGCGCTCAAGCACATTCGGCAATTCCGTGCGGAGTCGCGGTTCAGCACGTGGTTAATCCAGATCACCGTCAATGAGGCGCGGATGCGGATAAGAAGACAGCACGCAAACAGGATCGAGCCTATCGTTGACCATCAAGACGAGGAGGGCAACTATGTACCCCGCGACTTCGCAGACTGGCATGAGATCCCATCGGAGACTCTGGAACGAAAAGAGGTACGCCAAAAACTCGCCGAGGCATTGGCTTCGCTCGGAGAAAAGTACCGGGAAGTCTTTGTCCTGCGCGACATGCAACATCTGAGTATCGAGGAAACCGCCAAGGCACTTGGGATCTCAAGCGCGTCGGTCAAGACGCGCTTGCTGCGGGCACGGCTGATGTTGCGCGATCTGTTAGCACCGGGGCTCGGCGGTAGCTGGAGCAGTAAGTTGTCGTTCGAAAAGGGGACCAAGCCATGGTAGTCAACTGCGAAGAAGTCTGGCGCGAGATTTCGAACTACCTTGATGGTGGGATCGAACCGGATCTGCGGCTTGCCATAGAAGAGCATATCCGCGGCTGCCGGCACTGCGCTGCTGTGCTTGACGGCACGCGTAACGTCGTTCAGCTGTACGGAGATGAAAGGATGCTCGAAGTGCCGCTGGGCTTCAGCCTGCGCCTTCAGCGCAGGCTGGAGGAGGAGAATATGCCTCGTAGCCGGCGAGGCTTTCTCGGATGGATGGTCGCGGCCGCAGCGGCCGTCTTGGTTGCGGGCAGCTTCGAGGCGGCCAGATCTTCGGTCTTCAGCCATCCTGAGCTCCGTTCGGAGCACGCCCAACCTGGAGCCGGGGTTCCTCCGGATATGCTGGTCGTGGTTTCGACCGATGGGAAGACGTTTCACGCAGCGGGGTGTCCGTTCATCCACGACAAAGCACACATTCAGACAATTGCGGCCCGGGAAGCGCAACGCGCGGGGTATGCGCCTTGCATCAGGTGTATGAAGCAGTACTTGAATGCCGGCTGCTTCGCCCTTGGCCCGGTTGATACTGAATCGCGTTGCTCTCCCTTGGAACAGCTGGTGTGAGTTATTACAAATAAGGACAGGCTGCCGGGTTCTGCGGCGTCGTGTCCCGCTGGGAATCTCAGGGTAGCCGGCGATACCGCCGGCTACCCTGAGTCCGAACTTGATGAATGCGGGTGCGAAAGCTAGTGCTTCGTGCTGTCGTCTTGCTTCGTGTTGTCGTCTTTCTTCATCTGATCGTTGTTCATCTGATCTTGCTTCATGTCGTCGTGCTTCATACTGTCCTGCTTCATGCTGTCACCGGACTGCGCAAATGCAGCAAGGGATACAGCCAGGAAACACATGGCCATTAACTTACAAATCGTCTTCCTCATGAGATTCTTCCTCGGTTTCTCGTTGAATTTGCGCCCGACACACTTCGGCCGCGCAAATGAGATGGGCTTCAAGCACCAAAGTTACAGACCGTTTCCAACGGCTAGACTCTTCCCGGTCTCAATCTGCGCTCGACGTTGGCAACCAATCTCTAAGTGACCGGCACGTCCAGATCGTGGTGGACAGCGGCTCGCAAGATTGGCCCCACTATCGCGTCCAGCTGTTGAATGTTGCGTCGTATGAGTCTCAAATTTAATCGTTTTGAAGGTGAGCATGCCGGCGTTGGCGAGCAGCATAGGCTGCGACCTTGAGGCGGTTGCCGCACAGTTGCATGCTGCACCAGCGTCGCGTCCCCTTTTTGCTGGTGTCATGGAAGTGCAGTACACATTGATCGCACTTGCGGACACGATTGCGATCCACATTGGCGAACAACATCGCCGCACTGTGCGCCAGGGGGGCAAACAAGTCTTCGGGCTGGTGTGGTTCGAACCACCATTCCGTCGACGGCGAGTGTCCCTTTTCTTTGAGCTTGGTGCGCATGGGGTGCTCTGCCATCAGTCGATTCAGTTCATCCACAGTGGAGTGATGAACAGCACCTCCACCTTGCCAGGAGAGGATCTCCTTCCTCAGTCTTTCCCGCAACGCGCGCATGGCTTCCAGCACGTGCCGGGCCCGGTTCGATTGGCCCCACCGCTGCTGGAGATTCGCCACTTCACGAGAGGTCAGCAGGCTGGCTGCCTGAAACCAGCGTAACAGCGCTGGGAAGTCCGGAAGCAACTCCATCGGTTCACCGTTCTGCACTGGCCGTGTGTTCACGAAGTCCAGAGCCACTTGGTTGCCGACGAAGAGAAACCCGTCTTTCCAGTCAGAAGTGCGAATTGTCCCAGTCTGGTCCATATTCGATCTCAATAAATTGTAACACCGATAATGAATCTTTTTATAGGTTAGCAAATCTGATGATGTGAGCGACCAAAACGTTGCTAGACCGGCGCTCTGGTCGGGTGCCGGTCGGCCAAATCTTGTGAGGAGACACATTATGACGAGCTATCAACACGCCAGCGTCGACGGCTCCAAGATCTTTTATCGTGAAGCCGGCACGAAAACTACCCCAACGATACTCCTGTTACACGGCTTCCCGACGTCGTCGCACATGTTCCGCAGCCTCATTCCTGCCCTGGCGGACCGCTATCACGTGGTTGCGCCCGACCTCCCGGGATTCGGCTTCTCGGATGCACCTGACCGCAAACGGTTCCGCTACACGTTTGAGCACTTGGCCAAGGTCATCGACTCCTTCACACAGACTATCGGTCTCGAACGCTACGCGATTTACGTCTTCGACTACGGCGCGCCCGTGGGGCTTCGGCTGGCTTTGGCGCATCCGGAGCGGATCACCGCTATCATCTCGCAGAACGGCAACGCCTATGAAGAGGGCCTGAGCCAGGGTTGGAACCCGATTCAGAAGTACTGGAAGGAGCCAACTGCGGAGAATCGAGCTGCCCTGCGCGAATTCCTGAAACCTGAGGCGACCAAGTCCCAATACCTCTATGGCGTCCAGGATGCGACCCGGGTGGCGCCGGAAGCCTACGAACTGGACTCCGCTCTGCTGACGCGGCCCGGCAATGACGAGATCCAGCTTGACCTGTTCTTGGATTACGCGAGCAATATCGCACTCTATCCCAAGTTCCAGGAATATTTCCGCACCAAACGGCCGCCGTTACTCGCGGTCTGGGGCAAGAGTGATCCGTTCTTCCTGCCGCCCGGCGCTGAAGCGTTCAAACGCGATAACCCAAGTACCGAGGTGCGTTTCTACGACACCGGTCACTTCGCGCTCGAAACCCACCATCAGGAAATTGCTGGCGCCATCCGGGATTTCCTCGGTCGCCAGCTAGCAACGCAGTTCAAGGCTGCATAGGCAAGAACTGCTCGACAAACAACCACGAGCATTCATAACAAGAGAAAAGGATAAAGCCATGAAAACGTTAGAGGGGAAAGTTGCAGTGATCACGGGCGGCAGCAGCGGAATCGGTCTGGCTACCGCCAAACTGTTCCAGGAAGTGGGCGCCCGAGTCGCGATCTCCGGCCGCAACCAACAATCACTCGATGCTGCGGTTAAGGAGCTCGGGGCTGGCGTCTTAGCCTTGCGCTCCGATGTCAGCAAATTGAGTGATCTGGACACACTGTTCGAAGTCGTTGCGAAGAAGCTGGGTCGGATCGATGTACTGTTTGCCAATGCCGGGATTGCGAAGTTTGCCCCGGTCAGCGATGTCTCGGAAGGTGCCTACGACGAGACGTTCGACATCAACGTCAAGGGGGTGTTCTTCACGGTCCAGAAAGCCATCCCCTACCTGAACGACAATGCCTCGGTGATTCTGAACACGTCGTTCGTCAACCAAGCTGGCGTTCCGACAACCAGCGTTTACGCAGCGAGCAAGGCGGCGGTACGCTCTCTGGCCCGGAGCATTTCCTCCGAACTTGCGACCAGAGGAATCCGCGTGAACGTGGTCAGCCCCGGCCCGATTTCGACTCCGATCTATGGAAAGCTGGGTCTGCCCAAGGAGGCGCTGGATGCATTCGCCGCGAACATCGTGTCTCAGGTTCCTCTGAAGCGATTCGGCAAGCCCGAGGAAGTTGCGCAGACAGCCTTGTTCCTGGCCAGCAGTGCGTCTTCCTATGTCACGGGTATCGAGTTGAACGTCGATGGAGGCCTTGGGCAAGTCTAGTTCGAGACAGCCTCAGCGGGGCCGCAGACGCGACCCCGCACGGCCTGCAAACAGGATTCGGAGTCAGTCCTGGCCGATGTCCAAGAAGAAATAGCACACGCAAAAGAGAAACCATGCCGCTGGTCACAATCAAGGTATTCGAGGATGAACTTTCCCATTCACAGACCAGAGACCTGATTCACAAAGTCACGGAGGCAGTGATCCCGTTTGTCGGCGAGAAGCTACGGGATGACACCTGGGTCCTCATTGAGGAAATTGCTAGCGGATCATGGGGAATTGGCGGGAAGGCGTTTGGTCTTAAAGATGTTCGCGCAATTCAGTCACAGGTATGAGTAATCAGTCTCACCGTCCTGGGAGTCGGAGAACTGCCCATGAAGATTATTTCTGTAAACGTGGGGTTGCCACGTGAGGTCGTTTGGAAGGGTATGACGGTCCAGACTGGAATCTTCAAGGACCCCGTGGACAAGCCAGTGACGATAAGCAAACTGAATCTTACCGGCGATCAGCAGGCAGACCTCACTGTACACGGCGGAGCCGAGAAAGCCGTATACGCGTACCCTGCCGAGCACTATGAGTACTGGCGGAGGAAGCTACGAGAGGTACCGTTCTCGTGGGGCAAGTTCCGTGAGAACCTAACGACCGAGGGGCTAACAGAAGACACGCTTTGCATCGGCGATCGTTTGAGAGTCGGGTCTGCCGTTCTGATGGTTACCCAACCCCGTCTGCCCTGTTACAAATTGGCTCTACGATTTGACCGTGACGACATGATTAAGCTCTTCTTGATGAGTCAGCGAAGCGGGTTTTACTTTGCGGTCGTCGAGGAAGCAGAAGTCCATGCGGGATCGGAGGTTGAGATTTTGAGTCGAGATCCCCATCGAGTCACCGTCGTGGACATCGTGCGCCTCTACCTTGGCCAAGCACGGGATCCGGAACTCCTTCATCGAGCGATGAACGTAAGCGCACTGCCGCAGAATTGGAAAGGCGAACTCCCATTGAGGGCTCGGACGGACCATGCTCGACCCTGCCGGGGTTCCTGAACAAAGGCTATCAGCCGCAGACTGCGCGAATCAGACCCACGTTCCAACTTGAGCTGAACAGCCTGCGCCAGGCCTTGCCCCTGCTTCAGAGCACCAATCTTTGTAAGACTCTTGACCACAGATACGTGCGCCAGTCTGCGTCCGGAATTCTCGCCGGCCGACACTTGCGATTCAGCACGGTTCAGAGCAACCGCAACGTACAGCATCCGACCCACGGAAAGGTTGCGGTGCAAACGCCAAGATCCCGGCGCCTATCGAAAGCACGACCGCCACTGAAACAACCGGAATTTTCATTTTCTTCGCTGTTCTCGTGTCCTGCTGAGTGGATGTCCAGCCGGCGTGAAAGTTACGTCGTCCCCCCGCTGATTTGGGTCGAACGCCTGTAACTTTTGCCGTTCAGCGGACTCTAACAGAACCGGCTCTCGGCATTTGCTTTGCCTTGGACCGCCAAGGAGCTTGTTATGTCTAGCTTGTTTTCACGCTTTTCCGCCATGATCTTGGTGCTGGCGTTTGCCGGCTTAACCGCCTGCAGCGCAGGGGACCGGGCGAAGAGCACTCTTCCATCCCCAACTGTCGATGCGCCTACGCTGTCGACCAACGCCGAGCAGACCGCGGTTGTCGCGGGTGGCTGCTTCTGGGGAATCCAAGCCGTGTTCCAGCATGTGCAGGGCGTGATCAGCGCAACGTCCGGATACGCCGGAGGCTCAGCCAAGACTGCAGAGTACGAACTGGTCAGCACCGGCGAGACCGGTCATGCGGAGTCGGTGAAGGTTACTTACGATCCATCCAAAATCACATATGGCCAACTGCTCCGTGTCTTCTTCTCGGTGGCCCACGACCCCACGCAGTTGAACCGGCAGGGTCCCGACGAGGGCACCCAGTATCGCTCATCCATTTTCTATGGCAGCGAAGAGCAGAAGCGAATCGCCGAAGCATATATCGTACAGCTCGAAAAAGCCAAAGTCTTCCGGCGCCCGATCGTGACCCAGGTAGTTCCGTTGAAGGCTTTCTATCCAGCCGAGGCCTACCACCAGGACTACGCCGCACGTCATCCGAACAATCCATACATCCTGTACAACGATGCGCCGAAAGTTGCTCATCTTCGCGAGCAGTTTCCGGATCTTTACGCAGGTAAGTAACAATTTAGGAGAAAGTGGCCATGTTCGACTCTGATCTTGGAACAAATGAAAAATCGGTAGTCCGGCGACGGGCGTTCCTCTTGACCTCGGCCTCGGCGCTGGTGGGCGCGATTTTATGGTCGCTGCGAAGGCCAAGCCCTGCGCAAGCGAAGGCGGCAAATGGCGTGTCTGAGGAAGTTACGATTGTTGAATTCTCCGATTCAGGATCGCGCCTGAAGACGGTCCACGTGCCGAGAGTGGTCAAGACGGAAGAGGAATGGCGCAAGCAACTGTCCCGAGGCGTCTTCGCGATCACCCGTCAGTCCGACACCGAGCTTGCCTATTCCGGAGAGTACTGGGACCTCCACGAGAAAGGTCTCTACCGCTGTATTTGCTGTGACAACGCACTGTTCACCTCGGACACGAAGTTCGATTCCGGAACGGGTTGGCCTAGCTTCTGGGCTTCGATCGCGCGTGAGAACGTTCGAAGCACGCGAGACGCCACCTTGGGTATGGCCAGGACGGCTGTCTCATGCACCGAGTGCGACGCGCACTTGGGGCACGTATTCGACGATGGCCCAGACCCTACGGGCTTGCGCTATTGCATGAATTCAGCGTCCTTGCGATTCGTCGCCCGACAAGTGACAGAAAAATTTAGCAAGTGAGCGACCGCACGTCCTTCGAGATTGCGAGGAGTTTTGCGGACCCCTGCACCGGCAGATAACCCTTCAAGAGAAACCGGAACTCAAATGCGGAGCTGGTGCACTCGATACAGTGGCTAAGAAAGTCTCCTCACTCGGCTCGGTTCGGGGGTTGTCCCACATGTGTTGTGCATCGCCAAAATTCTGTCCAGCTTTGAAATCAACAGCTTGCACACTTTCCTCAGCGGCAGTATCTGCTATGACTGTTCCTCATGTTCCGCCACGTCGGATTATGGTTGGGCCTGCTCACCCGCTGCTTGCAATCGCATCGAAGCCTGCTCCTGGAAAATCTCGCTCTCCGGCAACAGCTGGCCGTGCTGAAGCGCAAGCATCCCAGACCCCGGATGGGAGCGGTTGACAAAATCTTCTGGGTATTCGCCCGTCGTTTCTGGAGTGCTTGGAGGCAGTCTCTCGTGTTCGTCAATCCTGAGACGGTCGTTCGCTGGCATCGCGCTGGTTTTCGACTGTACTGGAGTTTGATCTCGAAGGCGAGAAAACAGGTCGGTAGGAAAAAACTGTCGACGGAAGTTCGGGAGCTGATCTTCCGGTCGCCAGGAATGCGGGCGGGTTCTCAACCACGCTCCGATTCGTAGACTGCCACCGCAACCAAACGTCTTGCACGATATCGTCTGCCGCCGCCGCACCTCCGAGAATACGGTAGGCGATGCCGAAGAGACGCGGACGCATACCGGCAAAAACTGAAAAGCCGTTGTCGTGTTCCCTGATCTCCATGTCAAGACGAAGGGACGAAGCAGTTTGCGATAGAGGTTCCCCTGCAGTTGCCATAGTGCATCTCTTTCTGAATAGATCCGTTTGTGTGTGTGTTCGGCGTTTCCCGGTTTGATGTGTTAGATCTTCAGAGACCGTTCACGATCGGTCGCGATACTCACGACGCCTTTCTCTATCGATCCATTCCCGAATGTAATCCGCACAGTTTCGCAGTTCCGCTCCGCTGGTTTCTTTGCGAGCAAGAAAGCGAATCGCTTCACGCGGGAGGCTTCCAAACAGCCGACTGCTGACCCCATGAGGAAAATGTTGCAGGCGAGCCCAGCAACAACTGTATGGCGCCTTAACTCCGCTTTGCGAACTTGGATTCACTCAAGTCCAGCTCATGCTCCAGTTCGCGCAGAAGATCGTCGCTGATGCGCCGTTCGTTGCGGAGTTGGACAGCGGTTTGGCGCTCGATCTTCAGCAGTTTGCGACTGACGTCGACATACTGGGTGTAGAACATGGGCGCCGCGAGCCCGTCGGCGTTGTTGTCTTCATGCAGGCTGGCGAGCCGGGCGCGATAGTGCTGTGAGAGATCGTCATACACTTCGACTAGTTCTGGTCTCGCATTTTCACGAGCGTCCTCAAGGTATTGCAGTGCAGCCGTCAGAATGGTGCGTCTTGCCTCCTCCTCTTCGGTGGAATGTGTCGCGGAAGCGCCGGCCAAGCCAAGCACACGAATGAGGGGTGGCAACGTGAGTCCCTGAAGGACGAGCGTGACCAAAATGGCGTTGAAGGCGAGGAAGATGATCATGCTGCGTTGCGTGAACGGAGTGCCATTGTCAAACGTTTGCGGCAGAGCGATGGCGGCGGCAAGCGAGATAACCCCGCGCATTCCGGTCCAGCCAACGACGAAAATCTGGCGGACACCGGGCATCGGATCCCTCTGATGAAGAATGCGCGTGCGAATGAGATTGGCCAGATAAGCGCCGGGGAAATTCCAGGTCAAGCGCACCAAAATTAGAAAGGCGCTGAACAGAGCGCCGTACTCAATCAGTGTTCCTAGCTGGTGATCCCGAATGTTGGAAAGGACGAAGTGTAGTTGCAGGCCGATCAAGACGAACACAAGACCGTTCAGAATGAAAGTCAGAGACTCCCATACGGCCCAGGCCTGAAGCCGCACACCAGGGGAGAAAAAGTGAGAGCTCTGGCGGCTCAGGTAGAGTCCAGACGCAACAACGGCGAGTACGCCGGAAGCCTTCACTGCATCGGCGGTCAAATAGGCTACATAAGGTGTGAGAATACTGAGCGCAATTTCGATCGGGCCGTCGTCGATGCGATGTTCTGCGCCGTGGACGATTATGCCGATCGCCAACCCGATCAAGATGCCAACAACGGTCAAGTAAAGAAGCCGCAACAGACCGAATGTGAAGGTGGGCCTCATGCCGCCGACAAGCAGCACTAGGCCGAATTCGAGTGCGAGCAAAGCGGTGGCGTCGTTGAGCAGGCTCTCGCCCTCCAGAATGTCCACCAGGCGTTTGGGAAGTCCAATGCGTTTTGCAATAGAGACAGCGGCAATGGCGTCAGTGGGCGCGACTACAGCGCCGAGCACCAGGCCGACGCGCCAGTCAAAACCTGGAAGAACGAAATTTCCTAAGGCTGTCACGCCCAGGACTGTGAAGGTGACCAGGCCAAAGGCGAGAAACAAGATGCTGACCAGGTTGTAGGAAAATTCTCGCCAGGAGGTGAGCCAGGCTGCGCTGTAAAGTAACGGCGGCAGAATCACAAAAAAGACCAGGTCCGGATTCAGTTGGACATTGGGGATGTGCGGAACTAGGCTCAACAGCAGCCCACCGACCACCATCACGATCGGATACGGCGTTTTGAGTTTTTTCGAGAGAACGCCAAACATCACGACGAACAACAGCAACAGCAGAAACAAGAGTTCGGCGTTGTGGATGTCCGAATGCATACCAGCTTGTCTCGTCAAACATACAATAAGCTTGGCGGGCTGTCCTCGCTTTCCTCATAAGCCCAACCTACGCGCCTTTCGATCGATACCTAACGTCCGCGCAATTCTCCACAACAGCCAGAGACCCCTGGCCGATTCGTCATTTGCGTGCTGCAGGAAGGGAACGCTGGCAGCTGCATTGGTGTGCAAAGTGTTGAATGCCGATAGCCACCTCTCGACTAGTCGGGTTCCAGCCTTGTGTGTTCCGGTGTACGGGTTAACATATCCAAGCTCCTTCAGCGCCGGATGCAAGTGGCGACGAAGAATGTTGGTGAGCGTAAGCGGCTTCCCATTGCTGGCTTGAAAGAGGAATCCGCTAGTCCGGGTGCCGATGAACTCGTTCAGCAGTTTCGCGACATCGGGATGAAGATCGACCTCGCGATAGGCGCTGACCGTTTTCAGCCGCCGCTCCACCTTTCCTTGTCGGGCAGGTTTCACCGGCGCAGTAGGGTGCTTGCGATGTCGCCACTCCGTTGGCTGAAAACCGACTATGCGATGAAATATCTACCAACATAGGGGATTAGTTATCTTCTTGACTAGGCGATTAACCGTCCGTTATGCTCATGATGAGGCTTTAATGGTCGCACCACAAGGCAAGAAGCCACGAGCAAAGCTGTCGACGACAGTATCGGCAAGGACACTCGAATTCCTGGAAAGCAAGGTAGAATCCGGCCAAGCCGCTAGTCTGGCCGAAGCAGTGGACGCCGCAATCCAAAAGGTCCGGCAGCTCGAGAACCGGCAAAGACTGGCTCTGGCAACCGCCCGGTATTTTGATCAATTAGAAACGCATGCAGCAAGTGAAGAGAATGCTCTAGCGCAGGACCTCGCAGCAGCAGCGAGCACGATCAACTTTGATGAAGAGCTCTGAGTCGCCCAGACGCGGGGAAATCTGGCATGCGAATACGGGCGGGAAAAGACACAGTGTTGTCATTATTTCGTTAGATGCACGCAATACGAGTGAGCGCGTGAGCTCCGTACTCGCGGTCCCTTTTGGCAGTTACGGGTCGCCTGGCCCGACATCGAAGCGAATGGAGCCGGGTGAGACAGGTTTGCCCCAGGCGTCCTTTCTGAAGGCTCATTTTATTTCCGTGATTGAGAAGAAAGATCTTGTCGAGAGGCTTCTTCGTAGGCTTTCCCAAAGCCAAATGAGAGAGTTGGTCGCGATGGTGAATCGCGCGATTGATCCCGATGCACCATATGACGATAAGTGACAGGCGGGCGCCGACTATAAGGTCAAATGTGGTGATGGGCGACAATTAGAACTCCCGAGCGGAAAGAATGCTTGACGCCGGACAAATGTGGTGAGTTCAGACTGCGAACCGCACCCACGGACGAAATAGAACCCCCACTTGCGGGAGCGCAAGTTCAAATCCTCTTACCTTGACCCTTTGATTTCAAGTCAGACCTACGCCACTGAAAAATGTGAGTCCAAAACCGTCAGCGGAAAGTAGAGCGGTTCTAAAATCGTCGGCCAGGGCCGACCAATCTTTCAACAACTTGCAATCTTGGCTTCCTGCTGGGGCACCCAAAGAGGGCTCCCATTTGAGCCCCTGGATCGAGACCAAGGGGTCGCACCGTCGCACCCATAACACCATCCCTCATCGCGAGGTTCTTTTCAAGGACTTACACTTTTTGGTTGGCAAACAATCGAGCCCTTGGCGCGTCTATTATGGGTGCCCCAGAGAAAACTCCACGTATTCAGGAGGGTTACGCGCGAGTGAGCTGTGAGCTAGGGGCACCCAAACCGCGACCTGTCGCCGAGGCTGCACAATTGGTCGAACAGAGCGTGCGATCTCGAATCTGAACCGCGGAAATGCTCAATCTCATTGCTGGTTCGCATCGACCAAATCAATATCCATCGTGGAGTGATCGTTCGAGCGACGTGAGTCGCTTTTGAAATGGTCGAGACGGTGACGCACTCGAACAAATTGCGGCAGGGGCAGCAGCAAACCAGAAGCCTCGCATCGGCGTGACTCTCCTGGCATCGCCGGACTGTTCCTCGAGAGAGAGCAGTCACCCTGTCGCAACAACGCGCAGATGCCCTGTGTGGTGTGATCGCGGCGCGGGGTTTACGGTGATCTCAACGTCTCAACGTCTCGGCCAAACAGGGTCAGGAAATGCATAAGTCGTTCGGTCGAGAAACCAGATAGCTGACCTCGCAAGAGACGTGAAATCTTGGGTTGATCAATCCTTAGGATGTGCGCGGCGCCAGTTTGGGTGAGTCGCCGCGCGCGAATGTGTTCTTCTTCGACTCGCTTGAGACGCGATTTGATTAGCTCGATCTCTGCGCTCGGCGTCTGGATCCCGTTCTTTGATTTCTTCTGAAACGCATGTAAGACATATTGCGACACGCCAGACACGCCAAGCGGACCTGTACAGGGCGGGATAAGTATCGCCCGTGTGGTCTTCCACGATCTCCAGGATGCCTGCTCCACCAAAGCTCCGAAGCGGCTTAGCATCGGGGTGCTGTCCCCATATGCCTAAACGAGCATAAGGGCAACAGATTGCCCCTGCAGCCCCAGCCCCCGGTATTGCCATTCTGTCAGAATAGGGTTACCATGATAAGTAATTATGAAGGGGATTACCGTAAAGCTTCCAGATACGACGCTGCGCCGGTTGAGGCAGGAGGCCCGCACGACCGGGCGCAGCGTGGGCGCCCTGATTCGCGAGAGGCTCGAGGCTGTGCCGCGCCGAGGCAGTCGGTCCATCTATGAGATCACTGCTGATCTTGCGGGCAGTGTGGCAGGCAGCCGAAAGCCTGCAACCAACGATCGCCGCAGGTTTGCGCGGTCGTGATCACAATTTGCGACACGGGACCGCTGGTAGCGTATCTAAACCGTAACGACCCATACCACTCTTGGGCCGTCGCGCTGATGAAGCAGGCGCGTTCCCCGATGCTGACAACGGAGCCGGTCCTCACCGAGGTGGCGTACTTTTTGCGTGCAGACCGCGTGGACGTCGATCCGCTGTTTCAACTGCTCGAGCGCGGCGCGGTTCGGCTGGACCTTCAGGTTGCGGAACATTGGCCGCGGCTCCGCACTCTTATGGCGCGCTATGACCAAATGGATCTGGCTGACGCGTCGATTGTCGTTATGAGCGAGCGGCACCCGCGCTCCCAAGTGCTCACAGTCGACCGTACGGACTTCAGCATCTATCGACGGAACGACAGGCAGGTGATTGATTTTATCGCTCCGCCGAAATCGTAAAACGACTCAACCGCGACGTCCCTCCGGAAAGAGTCGAGCATTGTTGACTTGGGCATCATCCCACGCAGTATATGCGTCCGGCGCGAAGTGAGGGGGAACAACATGGGAAGCGAAAACTAGCTCCCCCGGATTGCGATACTTTGAGCGCCGCCAGGCTGCATCCAGCGCACCACGCAGAATTCCGGGGGAATCAAGCGGGATGCTCCGCGCCCGGCATCGGTCTTCGTGCCATCGAATTCGCCTTCGTAGAAACGCTCCACGATTTCGATTCGATCCGAGTGAACTCTTCCCCAACGTAAGGCTGTGACCTCCCCGATCCGCGGCGAACCCACAACCATGGATTTCATCGGCTCTGGCAATGCCTAGATCACACGGCGAATATCTTGCTCTGCGAATGCAACAGGAGGCTTGCGTGCTTTCTTGCGGGGTAACCGGACCCCTTGCGCGGGATTAGTTCCAACCAATTCCCATACTTTCCCCTGATTGAGCACCGCTCGACAAGCAGCCGTGCATATTCGGCTCAGGCCGGCATGGTGCTCAGCGTTGCCGAGATCATAGACCAGCTCACGAACATTAAAGAAGTCAGCCTACTCTATTCCGCGCCGCAACGCTCGCAAGAATCCTTGGTGCGCACGGACATATCGAAGATGAGCCACCGGCAGAAGCAAATGGTGCCACCCTCGGCTTGGACCGCTATCGCAGCAATTCGTCATACATCCCGGAACCTCTCGCACCCGCGCCAGCGCCGGCTCCGAAGCATTTTTTTCGCGTGGGGCTGGTAAACTCGGGCTGGGACGTGGCAGATCAGGAAAAACGGGCTACGCTTACCGGATGTCGCCGCGAACGATAAATATGATTAGGGTGCAGGATCGGCACATGAAACAAGGGATTCGCAGCAAGACAGACCCAACGGAGCGTGAAATTGAGTTAGCGCTCCGACCCGGAGTATTCATTGGCTACAGCGAAGGTTTCTCCTTTGTGAGCAAGCTTGAGGAGGTCGCCGCCAAAATCCGTAAACTCGGCGCCGCCGAGCCCGGGCGCGCTGTAGGGCTCTACGAGACGTTCCTTGCGGGCTGCCATGCAAAGGCAGATGAACTCGATGATTCGGCCGGCAGCTTCGGTGAATTCGCGCATCAACTCATCTGCCGCTGGATCAAAGCTCGTCAGGCCTCCGGCGCCGAACCGGCCAAAACCGCTTCTACGCTTCTGGCGTGGATGGACGACGATCCCTACGCTTTCTGCCATGAAATCGAGAAAGATGCTGCCGCGGCCTTCGACAAAGCAGGGCTGGCTGCCTTCGAAAAACAAATTCGCGAGCGCTTCGAGGCTGCCTCGGCGGATCCTTCCAGTTGGCCGTACAGGCACTGCAGCAAAATCCTTCGCGAGATCTACAGATCGCAAAGGAACATCCAGGCATGCATAAGACTGACTGAGCAGACCAAGCTCGAACCGGAGGACTGCTTGGCTGTCGCGAAGTTGCTTGCACCACGAAAGCCGGGCGACGCCTTGCAGTGGGTCGAGCGCGGGTGCGCATTAGATCCAGAAAAACCGTGGTCCGGGGTGGCTTACGAGCTCAAAAGACTTCGTCGCGAAGTGCTGAGCAAGCTCGGCCGACAGGATGAAGCGCGGGAAGCTGCATGGATGGACTTTCTGCAGCACCCTTCGAAGTTCACCTATCAAGATCTCATGACGATCGTGCCCAAACTTGAGCGCAAGGAATGGCACGAAAAAGCACTCGATGCAGCAGCAACGGGTGGTGCAGACCTGGGTTCACTGCTGGAATTGTTCACCGAGACCAAAGAAACAGAGCGGCTGGCGAAACTGGTGCGTGGCTCTTCACGCGAAGCTCTCAAAAAGGTAAGCCACTATTTCACCGAGCCTGCAGCGAAGCGGCTGGAGCTGAACCATCCAGATCTTGCCGCCCGCCTTTGGTGTGCACAAGGAATGCGCATCGTGGACGCAAAGAAGAGTAAATATTATGATGCCGCTTTATCCAATTTCGCGCGCGCGCGAGAATGCTATCAACAAGCGGCATTAGCCACTGAATGGGGAAAAATCGTGCGCCACGTGAGCAGTTTACATTTTCGCAAGACCGGCTTCATGAGGGGATTTCAGGCATTAGCGGTCGGAGCGAAACACATCGAAAAACCTTCTTTTCTGGAGCAAGCCAAGGCACGTTAGACCGAGCGCCACGGGAACCACTCATGAAGAACGCAAAGCCACCAGAACGGGCGAGCCTGGGTGAGATTGTCGACGAGCTTACGGCAGAAGCACGCGGCGATGACGAACGGATGTGGAATTTCCAGCAGGCGTTGCAGAAGCACGTCTCGTTACCTTGCGATGGGTTCGTAATCGGCGAGCCAGTCAAGTTGGTGAGCTTCAACTACGACGGCAACCAGCGGCGCGGGGTGACTGCGACCTGTCGCCGGTCAGATGGTCGGGAATACGAAATGGCGGTATCAGAGGTTCTGGTGACAACGCACTCGGACGGTTCGCGGTATGTCGCAGCCTACCGCCATTGGATGGGGCTGGTGCCCTACCCCCTTGGTGAAAAAGCTACACCATACACGGCACACTCCGAAGAGCGTGTGGGATCGATCACTCTGCGAAATCCGGTAGAGCTGATTGTACTCTCGGTCAAGCAGACTACGGCGCGTTGCCGCCTACTGCGAAGTAACCACGTCATCACAATTCGTTCTGGTCGCATTTGGCAGCTTATTCCCGGCGAGATTGTCGTAGTCCGGCCGCGCAAGGAATGGAACTACGCCGGGACTACATATCTATCCGGCCTCATTGAATCCACACGGATCGATGCTAGCGCACTGGGGCTCGTCCCACTGAAGCTCGAAGATCAGGGCAAGTGGCATCCGGCAGAAGAATACTGGGGAGAGCCAGGCGAGCCGGTCGAGAAGTGGGCCAAGCCGATCATCGCCCGAGGGCCGCGGCGACAATTCGAGATGGAGCAAGTATTGCCGGGAGCTGATCCGGATGATCCATTTTCAGACCCGATCACAGAATCCAACGACCGGAAGGACGCTGGCGATACTCAAGGCGCAAGAAGGATATTGATGGAACTCTGCCATTCCGATCTACGCTGCCTCGACGCTCACGCTCATCTCGGCAACTTGGTGTTCGACCATTGGCCAAAAGACGCGATTCGGCACTACGAGGTTGGATTTCGGATCGGCAAATTATCACTGGGAGCAAGTTTCGACGGATTACTGCCGTGGGGCTGGATCGATAATCGGCCATTCCTCCGTTGCATGCGCGGATTCGGATTGTGCCTTTGGCGCTTAGGCCGCTTCGAGGAAGCCGAGTGTACTATTAGCCGGATGCTTTGGCTGAACCCTTCCGACAATCAGGGGATACGATTCCTTACCGATTATATTCACGCGAAGATTCCATGGGAGGCAGCGGAAGCGCGTCAAGGTAATCACTGGGGCAGGGACTTCGCTTCCTAGCTTGAGCGGCCAGGCCAATGCGCTGCGGCTCTTTTCGGAGGCCAGAGTCTTTTGTTGGGAAAGATTTGTTTTCAGCGCTTCCCCAAAATTCCGGGCGGTCATTTCATTACAGTCCACGAATCGCAATTTTCGTTGATGTTTGAGCTCTTGAAGAGCTGCAATTTCGAGCTGGCATGATTCCACGAGGTCGCGCCTGGGCATTCGCAAAGCTCATCCCCGTTGATGCGGTGATGGGTATTTGCATGCAGCCCGGCTTCTTGTGTTTCCTTACATTCCGCTTCGATGCAGTCGGTCCAGGAAGACACGCGAGAGCCCCTTAGCGAATTCGCCTGACGTCTCGAACCGCCCGTGAGACGTCGTTACCCGTCGAGACCGCCACCCACGCGGCCCGAATCCACTCGTAGGGGATTCCGATTCTGGTTGCAAGGATACCGAAGATCCAGATCCCACTAAGGCCGAGCGGTACAAGCGCTGGCGCGAGATGTGCAAACTACGAGAGACAGGCCAGCCGGAGAAACATCCAATCTGAGCAGAACAACGGAGTCAAGTTTCCAGCCGCGTCGCCACAAATCGCCGCGATTCGGCTACGAATTTGGCGCATGCATTTAGAGCGCGCCGCGAGTGAATCTGTGGTGAGGGTTGCCATTCGAGGGTTTACAAACACTCCAGAATGAGGTGATCGAGCAAAAATCAGCGGTTGAAGCACCACTGCATAAGATTGAAAACATTGAGCCCGACAAGCCAGTTCTTTTTTTCGGGTCACCAAATGAAGCACGCTCAAACTGAGCCTCCGGGCTCCTCCGGGTTGCACGTATTAAGGGTTTCCCTTATTATGTGCCCATGAATGTCACCCTCTCTCTTGACGATAAGCTTGTCAAGGAAGTCCGTAAAATTGCGGTCGAGCAAGACACCACGCTGACAGGTTTGGTGCGAGCCTACCTCGAACAGCTCGCTCAAGAACACGCCTCGTCCGGGCGGAGGCGTCGCGAACGGGAGACCCTAGAGCACAGCTTCAGCCAATTCCAATTCAAAGTAGGAAAGCGAACCTGGAAACGGGAAGATCTGTATGCCCGCTCCTGATTTCCTGGATAGCAATGTTCTGGTGTATGCCTACGACGTTAGCGACTCTCGGAAGCAACGCCTAGCGCAAGATTTGGTTCGCAAGGCAATCGCCGGCGAGAGCGTCATGTCGACGCAGGTTTTAGCAGAGTTCGCCGCCACGCTACTTCACAAACTGTCGCCACCGGTGCCACCAGACGATGTGCTCGTTATTCTCAACGCCTTGGGACCGATCCGATTGGTTGCGCCCGATGGCGATATCGTCCATCGCGCCGTAGCAGCCCGAGCTTCTTACGGCCTGCACTTTTATGACGGGATGATTGTGGCTGCCGCAGAGCGCGCCGGATGTGGTCGGATTTGGTCGGAGGATCTGAACGCGGGCCAGAGATACTTCGGAGTCACCGTGACCAATCCGTTCCAGTGAACTCGTTCTGATTCCGCATTGCCCGAAAAGAGATTTGTGTCACAGCCTGACAAAAATATTCTGAACTGCGACTCTTCTCCCGCCATTGACACCGGCCAGGACCACTACTACCCCGTTTTTGTGACGCGCGATCTCGTGCCCTGCCGGGTGCGTACAGTCAAAGAAACCGCTGATGTGTCGCTGACTCGGTTTGACCATCCGACGGGCGTAAGCCTGCCCGACTCCGAGGAGCGAGCAGCAGACCGATTTCAAATCAACATCGTCGAGCGAGGCGCTTTCCGATTGGGGACATCAAGGCCGAGAGTGGCTGCTCGGCAGCGGTTGCGTCTTTCTCAGCCGCCCAGATGATGTGTATCGCTACGCGCATCTGCCGGACATTGAAGCAGATACGTGCTTATCCGTGACTCTCTCCCGGTCACTGTCCGCCGAGTTGCGCGAGAACCTGCGCCGCCTGCCGCTGGTGCCGCCAATTACGTACCGGCTGCGTTTCTTGCAACTGCAGCTTGGCTCAATCGTTCGTGATGACGTCGGATTAAGTTTGGAAGCGTTCGCGTGCGAACTCGTGGACGCGGTTGCTGAAGCGCCGACAAACAGTCATCGTTTGTATCGGTCAAATCAGCTGAAGTGGTACGCCGAGCGAATTCATGCGGCCCGTGAATTGATGGATGCGAATCCGGCAGATCAACACTCTCTTTTCCATCTGTCCTCGCACGTTGCGATGAGCCCATTCCTTTTCGCACGCGTCTTCCGCGAACTCATCGGGGTTCCACCCCACAAATATTTGGTTCAGCTACGCCTTGCACGTGCCCGTGCTCTTCTCGAATCTGGCATGAGCGTCACGGATAGGTGTTATACAGCCGGTTTCAACAACCTGAGCCACTTCATTCGCACGTTTCGGAGACATCTCGGATTCGTGCCCTCCGCGACGAGAAGCTCGCGATCCGTGCATTAGTCGGACCGAGCACTCAGTAACTCGTTCCAAAACCAAAGCTCAAGAGGCTGATGTTTTATCGGTGCGCACTCTGGTTCCGCCGCTAACCATGCGATCCGGATTTGCAGAAGGATTCCCAGGATGAGTGCAGCACCCCACCCTTTCGCAAGGAAATCCGACAATGCTCGGAAGCTCGAACCAAAGGATATACAAGGAAAGATGAATGGGACGCTTCATTAATCACATTTTTGTGTTAATCGTCCTGAGCGCCAAGGCAAGAATAATGCTCTGATTCGCGGGCTCTGCGTCGGCCAGCAGGGAAGTGTCGGTTCTTCAAGCACACTGCTGTACCTGCTCCTTCTGCTCCACACTCCTGATGGCTGTCAGCAAAGGGTTCTTCGCCCCCACAGCAGATCGTCCTTGAGGAAAATTAGCGGAATAGCTTTGCCCGGTCTGCCGTCCGAGGCAAAAACTGGTCCCGATTGATGCCTCCGGTAGAGGCAGATTTCGCCCTAGCGGTTACCTGCACAGCGAGCAGCCTCACCTCTTCCATCAGGGGCTCGAGCACTTCCTTGGAAGGTCGGGTTTCTTCCAACACTTGGCGGCAGTCTTCGCAGGTTGCGATGCTCGCGCGATCCCTCTCCTGAATCCCTACTTCTGAACTGGAAGGAATTGTGCCATCACGGCGAAGGAAAAGCCAAAGCTCGATTGTTCTAACAATGACGGCAGCCCGAACGGCAAGCGGCCGGCGCAAAACCGTGCAGCCGCATCTTGGAATTCGCTTGGCACTCCTATCCTACTGCTTCGCCGCTCCGGCCGTAAAGGACGGGGCGTTTCGGCAACCATGATCAAAAATAGGAAGCCGCTGCTCCATTTTCGGAACAGAGATGCAAAAGTCGCTCCTCGGCCCTTGCCTCTGGTCTAGCATTCGCAAGAGAAAGTATGCCCGTTTCCCTGCAGGTGGACCGAGCCAGGCGCATGGTCACCTCCACATTCTACGGTCAGGTTACGAATGAGGAATTTATGCGCCAAGCTTCCCTGATTCAATCCCATCCAGATTCCGATCCGCACTTTTCCGAAATCATCGATTTCACAGGAGTGACGACAACGAATTTGTCTACGGAAACCATCTGGGCTGCGGCAACGACCACGAGCATCTTCGATCCAAGTGCAAAACACGTCGTTATTGCACCGGAAGATTTTGCCTTCGGCCTTGCACGAATGTTTCAAGCGCTGGCAGAGGACAGCCGGCCAAATCTCGCTGTCGTAAGATCACCGAGCGAGGCTTATAGGCTGCTCGGACTGGAAGATAACCGAGAACAGGAGAGCAGCAACCGGAAAGAGACACGGGACAGGAAATGAGGGCTCGCGATGTGGATAGAGCGGCCATGAACCTCCCAATGGTCAAATCAACTCAGTCCGGACATACTATAGTCGTCGTCTTCCCATCGGTTCTCTTCCAACCATAAGAACCTGGGCCGAATCGCCGTTTTCTGTTGAGCTTTTGCCGCCCGCGGGGAGCGATGCAACTTTACGTATCGTCATGCCGCACTTGAGCGGGCTCCGTACGCGGCACGTTCCCGCAGCTCCGCGAGGAACTCGGCTGGCGGCGCAAAAAATGGGTTCTTTTGCAGCACGCCGCCCAGAATCACCATTGGGTGGGTGCGCAGGATGTCCATCGCGATGCCGGCGCCAAACTTGGCGCAGTCATACGTTCATATGACTGGATCTTTGTACTTCGGCAGGACAAAGTTCAGCCGTGTCTCATATTCAACCAGGTCATTGACACCGGGGAAGTCTTCCAACGCCCACTCCATGTGGGCGACTAGCCGGGTCAGTGGAAACCCCTCCGCGGGACCGGCCGAGAGCACCTCTTCGATCAAAGCCAGCATACGGTCCTGGTCGAAGTGGCCATCGCGTAGATACGCGTCCTGCCAACGCTTGACTACCAACTGGCCACGTGCTGACGCAGCGTCAGGGTCAATTCCGGCCTCGCGCAGCCGCCGGAAGTGATCCTCAAGCAGACGGGGATCCACAATGTGAAAGGCCTTTTCTCCGCGCTCGATTCCTTCACGAATAAAAGGAAGCAGTACCCGGTACTCCTCGTCAGGAGAGTGGAAGAACGCACAAATGTGGCGCTGGATTCCGAGCGTCGCGTGGGCAAAGTGGATCGGTTGTTCCGGAGTCGGCATTGTGCACCTCGCTAGATGCGTCAATCAACCGTAAATAGGCCATCTTGTGCTGAGATGTTGGAGATTACCATCCTCGGTTGTTCGGCCTAAGTAGCTGATCACTGGGATGTTCGCTGTGCACGGACCGATACCCGAGAGCCCAGTCTTCCTTCACAAGAGGCCGGATTGGCTCACGATTGTACATCTCTCCCGACTGGGAACCAAGGGCGCGAATGCCGGCGGAAAGCCGTAGGCGGGCAGCCAAACCGCTCGGTTAGCGATTTTGTGCCGCACGTCTCCACCCTACACTGGCGGGGGTTACAATAAACGCCCGGTTTGAGTTGATAGTGGACCGTTGGTTCCTCATCGAGGATGTTCATGGCCCGCAAACGAACAGCGTCGCGAACACGGGGTCCGCACGCTCCCGCGCGCTGCGACGGAGTGACCGATACCGCGCTTCCCGATGAAGTCAAACAACTAAAGGCCTGCATCACTGACTTGATCAGTGTAATGTCCCTGCCGGCTATCTGGAGTGGAAGTAATCCATCGCAAATTGGAAGTACGCTCCTCGACGCTCTCGTAGCCATGCTGCGCCTGGACTTCGCGTATCTACGACTGAATGATCCAATTTGCGCCAGAGCGCCCCTCGCGATGCTGCAGATCGGTAAATCCCAAGGTTCGACGGCTCAGTGCGAGGCGGTTGGGCCGGTCCTCGAGGCCTGGCTGAACAGCGAATCACGGAGTCCGCATTTGGTGGTCCCGAATCCTGTGGGAGAGGGCGAGATATCCATAGCTGGAGCGTATCTGGGGCTAGAAGCGGAAATTGGAGCTCTGTTAGTGGGTTCTGTTCGAGTGGATTTTCCAAGAGAAACCGAGAGGCTGGTACTCGATGTCGCGGCAAACCAGGCGGTGATCGGGCTGCACGAGGCCCGGCGCTCCGTAGATCAGAAACGTGTCGCAGAAGAACTCGATCGCCGGGTCGCCCAAGGAACTAGAGAACTCGTGGAACGGGAAGCGAGGATTCGAAGGCTGATGGACGCCAACATCGTCGGGATCTTCATCTGGGACTTCGAAGGCCGGATCCTTGAGGCGAACGACGCATTTCTTTGCATCGTCGGCTACAAGCGCGAGGATCTCGCCTCGGGTCGCCTGCGCTGGACGGACTTGACTCCCCAGGAATGGCTCGACCGTGACCAACGACAGTGGGTGCCAGAGCTGAAGAGGACCGGGAGCTTGCAGCCGTTCGAGAAAGAGTACTTCCGGAAAGACGGCAGCCGCGTACCCGTTCTCATTGGAGCGGCGACCTTCGAAGAGAACAACAACCAAGGCGTTGCGTTCGTGCTCGACCTCACCGAACGGAAGCGGGCAGAGGCAGCAGCGCGCGCCGCAAAAGCCCGGCTTGAAGGTATTGTGGAAATCGCCCAGGACGCGATCATCTCGATTGATTCCCAGCAGCGCATTGTCCTGTTCAATCAAGGTGCCGAGAAGGTTTTTGGATATACGCAAGCCGAGGTAATCGGCCGCTCTCTGGGCATACTCTTGCCCGGACATTTCAAGGACGTGCATTGGAAACATATTGAGGACTTTGCCCGGTCGCCGGAGGTGACGCGAACGATGGGGCAACGACGCGAGGTGTCTGGCCGTCGAAAGGATGGTAGCGAGTTTCCGGCCGAGGCTTCCATTTCCAAACTCAAACTTGGCAGCGAGCTGGTGTCCACAGTCATCCTACGTGACATCACTAGCCGCAAACGGGCAGAGGAGGCTCTGCGCCGGAGTGAAAAAGAGCTTCGCGATGTGATCGAAACTATTCCGGCGGTAGCGTGGAGTGCGCTGCCCGACGGCTCGAATGCATTCGTGAACAGCCGATGGACCGAGTATACGGGCTTGTCGGCGGAGCAGACTGCCGGTTCAGGCTGGCAAGCTGCAATTCACCCCGAAGATGTTCAGCGACACGTGGACAAGTGGCGCGCGTGCGTTGCCAGCGGCGAGCCACTCGCGATTGAGGTGCGTTTTCGCCGCGGAGACGGGCAATATCACTGGCACTTGGTTCACGGCCTGCCACTCCGCGATGAACATGGAGAGATTCTGAAATGGTACGGAATCGTGACAGATATCGAAGATCGCAAGCGGGCTGAACAAGAACTGAAGAGAAATGAAGCTTGGCTCGCGGACGCGCAGGCTCTAACGCACACAGGGAGTTTCGTTTGGGACTGTCGCACGAGAGAGGCTTTATATCTCTCGGACGAGTGGTATCGGATATTTGAGTTTGATCGAAACAGGGGTAAGCGTGTGTGGGAGGAACGGTGGCAGCGCATTCACCCAGAGGATCGGCCCAGGTGGCAAGCAGCAGTCGAGAGGGCCATCAAAGACAAATGTGTTTACGAACTGGAAGAGCGGCTTATTCTTCCCGGTGGCGCAATTAAGTACCTTCACGTTATAGGACATCCTGTCGAGACACCTTCCGGTGATGTCATGCAATTTATGGGCAGCGTGACTGACATCACGGAACGCAAGCGCGCCGAAGAAGAGCGCGAGCGATTACATCAGCTGGAGGCAGATCTCGCGCATATGAATCGCGTAAGCACGATGGGGGAATTGGCCGCTTCGCTGTCTCATGAGCTCAAACAGCCCATTACGGCGGCAATCATAGGCGCCAAAACGTGCTTGCGTTGGCTTAAGCGCGACCAGCCAGATATCGAGCAAGCACGGGAAGCGGCCACGAGGATCGTGCAGGACAGCAACCGTGCAGCCGAGGTCATCGACCGACTGAGGTCCCTCTATAAGAAAGGTGTTGCGCTGGAACGTGAGTTGGTCGATGTGAACGAAGTCCTGGGTGAAATGCTCGCTCTGTTGCGTAGCGAAGCCGCTCGGTACTCAATCTTCATGCACACCGATCTTGCTACCGACCTTCCCAAAGTCAGGGCGGACCGCGTGCAACTACAGCAAGTCTTACTGAACCTTATTCTCAATGGCATCCAGGCCATGAAGGACACTGCTGGTGAGCTTACGATAAAGTCGGAAGTCGGCAAGGATGATCAAGTGCTGATCTCAGTCAGCGACACCGGCGTGGGATTGCCCGCCGGAAAGGCGGATCAGATCTTCAATGCCTTTTTCACGACCAAGCCGCAGGGCTCCGGCATGGGCCTGGCGATCAGTCGCTCGATTGTGGAGTCGCACGGTGGCCGTTTGTGGGCCTTAGCCAACTCTGGGCGCGGAGCAACTTTCCATTTCACTCTGCCGACCGCAGCCTAGGAACTGAAAGTGCCCGCTACGGGAACCTGATTCCGGGTGTCTGTTCGTCCCACCTCAGAGTTCTCTTTATTGGGAAAATGGCCCAGATGGGTACTCAGACGAGCTGAACAACGAGCTGGATCATTTCGCTTTTGGCTGCGTTTGTGGAGCCGCACAATTACGGGATGGTTTGGGCTGAACCGGTTTCGGCGCGAAGGCGCGAGCGGTGTCGCGCTGCGGCCGGCTGCTGCGGGACAACGCACGTTGGCGCGCGGGTTCCTTTGCACCTTGCTGCGAGTTGGTGAGCGATGCGAGGAATGCAACGACGTCATCGATTTCCGATTCGATAAGAGCCAGCGGCTGCATATCTTCGTCGAGCCAGGGATTGTGCTGACCCTCACCTTTGTTGTAGTGATCGATCCATCCCACAGCGTTTCCTGCGAGCCGTCGTGAAAGTACGGGGCGGTAATGAGCACGTTTCGCAGGCCAGGGGTTTTGAACGACGCGACGTCGGCCTCTTTCTTCTTGACAAGGAATCGGCCAAGCACAGACATGTCTGACTGGATGGCGGCACGGTCAACGTCGATGAGGTTGCCGGAATTGATCTCCTGCTCTGCCTGGCACGCCATGCCAGCGACATTGTGTTGAATGATGCCGGTGCCGATGTTGTGAAAATCCTTATCCATGAAGTAGGTGGAGTCGCGTTTTTCCTCGGACAACGCACGGCATTTATCGCAGCGAGCCTTGGTGTTGAAGAGCAGCCAGCCTCGCTTGGCGGAGTCACTGATGGCGTTGGCGTCGCCAGCCATGAAATGGTCGAATGGCGAGTCGAACGAGAATTGTGTGCGTTCGTAGGATGCGATGGCGCGTTCCAAGGTCGATTGCGTTAAGGGGACGGCCGAAGACATGCTGAAATGTCAGCGCGTATTCCGGAACGGCTGCGATCTGAGCCACGGCCGCGTTGAGGCTGGGCTGGCCCATTTCACTGGGATTGATGATCGGGAAACCCACCTGGTCCTCCAGGGTTTTCGCGCGACCGTCCCAGAACTGCGCGACGCGACGTTGTACATTGCGTTCAGAATCGTGGGAGCGTTGCGTTGACCGATGCGGCCTTTCACAGCGACAGAAGCGGGTCTCCCGTCGGTGAAGGCGCGTGCCGGATCATGGCACGTGCCGCAAGCAACCGTGCCATCGACCGACAAGCGTCCGTCGAAGAAGAGCCTTACACCGAGTGCAATCTTCTCGAGAGTCTGTGAATTGTCGGCTGGAACGACTGCCCGTATGGCCTCGACCGGTACTCCAACCTGGTTCAGTGACTTTGGAGCAGCCCAGCCGGACGATTTGGCCGGATGGTGAGGAAGAACCAACATGCATAGGCCTGCCACAAGCACCGCGCAACCTCGTTTTCGGTTGGTCAGTCGCATAGACAATCCGCTGCGGTTCTATGCTGCGCCGGCCGCTGCCGGTTCTTCTACTCTGATCAGCGGCATGTTGGCCGGATGCTCACTCAGAAACCAGACCTGTAGTTCATTGGTGCATAGCAACTCGCCGACGAGCAGGTCGTTGGTCCCGTCCTCGCCGAGTTCGGAAACACGGGTGGACATATTCAACTCCAGCGCAGGCCAGTTTCATTGTTGAATCTAAAATCCTAAGCTTGCGCCGAATATAAGCAAACAGGGCAGGCGGTCTCGAGCTTGATACCGCCGGCCCGGTGGGGCAACCGATTTCGATCACAAGCGGCGCCTACATGACACTGGCCACGCGATTAGGCAACAGCCTCGTTCGGTGTGGCTTAGGCCGCGCGCTCCGCGTGAGCTTTTCCAAGGAAGTTCAGCAACTCAGTGTTGACCTGATCCGCATGCGTCCAGGTTATGGCGTGTGGCCCATCCTTTATTACGCTTATCCGAGCTCCCTTGACCAACTGGGCGGTTCGCAGACCGGAAGCACTAGCGGGCACAATCCGGTCGGCGTCGCCATGAAGGACCAGCGTCGGGATGTCAATCCGGGCGAGGTCCTGACGGAAGTCCTCGAGCCACGTCGGCACGCACGCGGCAGTGGCCGTGGCAGAGGCGCCCGCAGCGACAGTCCAGCTGGCCTGGGCAGCCTGTTCGCTGATGTGCTTACCCAATAAAAGATCCATGTTGTAGAAATTCTTGAAGAACTCGGAGAAGAATGCGTAGCGGTCGGCAGCCGCGGCTTTTTGAATCCCTTCGAACACACTGCCGTCCACGCCCTCAGCGTTGTCTGACGTTTTGAGTAGAAAAGGCGGGATCGACGCGATGAACACCGCCTTGCTCACGCCCTTCGATCCATATCTTCCCAGGTAGCGTGCCACTTCGCCGCCACCCATCGAGAAACCGACCAGTGCAAAGTCACGTAGCTTGAGATGGGTCACGATCTTATGCAGGTCCTCGGCAAAAGTGTCGTAGTTGTACCCATCTGTAGGCTGGCTGGATTTTCCGAACCCCCTGCGGTCATATGTGATGACGCGATGTCCTGCGGCCAGAAGCGCTGGCAGCTGCTTCTCCCAAGACGCACCGCTCAATGGATAACCATGAATCAGAACAACCGGATTGCCTGAGCCGTGGTCCTCGTAGTAGAGATCGATGTTGCTGGAGTTCTCTTTTCCGACAGTGATGAATGGCATTGGGGTCTCCTATTTTTTGCGTGTTGCCGTGAAGAGCCTTGCGTGCTTTCAAGGCCTGACGTCCGTTGTCAGGCTGTAGTAGTGTTGGTTAAGAGGACCTGATGTACTGCTGAACAATACAATGGAAATCCCTAATCCGCCGCCTCCTCAGCGAGTTTCTCCGCCGCCCCTATGTTTGAGAGCAACTGCTCCGGCACACCGTGCCGCTCACCTAGATACGTTGGACTGTTGTAAGAAATCCAGACTTTTCCGTCAGCATCTTCCCAAACCAAAATCTTAAGCGGCAGGTCGATGGCGATGGTTGGCGCGGCAAGCATCACCGGAGTGCCAGCCTTGGGGTTGCCGAAGATCAGTAACTTAGTGGGCTTCATCGGTATTCCCACTTTTTCCGCTTCCCCGCTGTGATCGATCAAAGCAAATAAAGCGATTCCCCTGGCTTGAAGGGAATACTTGAGCTTCCCCACAGTCTCATCTACCGAGTGAATGGCGGGTTTGTTAATAATCCCGGTGCTTGGACTCGAGATCACTTGAATGCCTTTTATTATGCTGCACCGATAGCTTCGGACGGCTCTTCCGCTTTAACCAGTGGCATGTCCACCAGGTGCTCACTCAAGAACCAGACCTGCAGCTCGTTTGTGCGCAGCACTTCGCTGACAACTAGGTCATTAGTGCCATCATCACCAAGTTCGGAAGCACGGTGTGCCAACTTTCGGGTTTCCCCAATAATGACCTGGTGGGCATCCAGCAATCGCGATAGCTGAACGGGAACCTCTTCGCGACCGCGAGGGGGCCGCTCGATTTGTGTGGCTTCGGCTACATCCGCCGCCATGGCCAGGCTGACGCCTCCCAGTAACTGAATCCTCTCCGCAATCGAGTCCACCAATTCCACTTGTTCGTCGTAATGCTTATCGAACAGCAGATGGAGCTGATAGAAGGTCGGACCAGCAACCTGCCAATGAGATTTCTTGTAGAGATCGCGAAGGGTCATCGTATCGGCAAGCAGTTGATTCAGCTGTTCGGTTATCTCCAGGCGCACCGGTTCCTCGAGTTCAAGCGGTAAGGCATGGCTTACGGTTCCATAAGACTGAATTTCACGCGCGCGTTGATGAAGGCGAGGCTGGGCGCTGATGTGGGCGGTGGGTTTCGGATCGAGCTTTTTTGCCATTGTGGTTTTCCTTTCGAGTCATAGATTCCTTGGGCAAGACAGGCGGTTCAGAATCTCTCGTCATCTATTCCGGCGATAAGAGACTTGGCCTCGCAACCCCTCGAGCGAAGTCGTCTCACTCAAGATCTGCATGAGCCGCTCGTCGAGACGCCGTACACAGCTTTGCTGCTTTGACCGTCACAATGCGAGTGGTGTTCCGGATCAGCCGAGTGCATAGTGGGGACGCCTTGGCTTGCAGCAAATTGCTATTGTTCAGCCGGGGTGTAGACTTTGTCTGCGGCGACCAACTCTGCATTTGGCACTTCAGTTCTGAGTTTAATCGGTTGCACTCCCGCCTTCTTCTCCGGCTTGGCGAGGAATGTCAACAAATACTGATGAGTGAGCCTCTGCGCCAAGTCCTCCAGATACGGGCTAAACGAGACTGGGCTGCCAAACCCCAGATAATAGGATTCTCCTCCAGTCTCCTCGGAAAGTTGCGATTCGTAGTTCTGTCCCCAGTTCATGCGCCAGAAAACGTGCCCGTAATGGCCGGCTCCGGGCGCATAAATGGAGAAAACAATCACTCCTGCCCTTTGCGCTTGCTCGATTGCCTGATCTAGATAGGGGTCATCCGGCCCACCACCATAGAGCGCGTCGATGCCATCGGAAATCATAAGGATTTCGCGCCGCTCCTGGCTACCCGGCCATCTCTTGATGAGGTCGGCAATAGACAGATACGGGCTTGCGGAAATGCCACGCTCGCCAATAGGAAGTCGCAGAGCTTTGGCAGCTTGATCGTGATCGGCCGTGGGATTCTGCGCGACCGCTACGGTACCGTCGCGCATGTATCCAATACCAATAGCCGCGGTTGCCGGCTGTGCAGTGATGAATTTCTGCAGATCGCTGAGTTGGGACCCCACGCTCGAGCTCAAGCCGTCATCAAGCAGAATGAACAGTTCCAGACCTGCGTGATCTGCTTGCAATGGGAGCCAGCTCGTGACTTGATCGCGCTGGTGACCTTCGTAGACCATAACATCTTCGCGATTGATGACCGGCACGTCAGAGCCATGCCGCGCCTCTACGGTGACCACCAGCCTGGCGGGATCGCCAGGTGTTGAAGGGGGCTGCTCTGCAGCAACTGACAGCGCTAGCAGCGCTAACATGGTGGTTAAGATAAGTGCTGATCTCACCATTCCTTGCGTTCGCACTGAATTCTCCTTTCGTACGGCCTTAAGCAACGCTGCGATCAGCGGGCGCGGCCTCGACTTCCACACTCGGCATAGAGGGACCCGTTCCCGCACCAGTTCGTTGAATGGCTGCCGCTATTTCTCCGAGATCTGCTTCAGTAAGCTCCAGGTTGGCAGCATCAATCCAGCCATCCACCTGTTCAGGAGATCGAGCTCCCACGATCGCGGCTGTAACTCCGGGCCAGCTCAGCGTCCACGCAATGGCAACCGATGAGACTGAGGTCCTGTGTCGGCGCGCGATCGTCCGCAGCGCATCGCGTAGCGCAAGATTGCGTTCCAGGTTGGGTGAGTTGAACTCCGGAGAACGGGTTCGCCAATCATCACTCGCCATGCGAGCGACCCTCTCGGCGGTAAATCCATCCGTCAGCAGTCCGGATTGCATCGGGCTGTAGCAGATCACGCCGGTTTCGTGCGCTTCGCACCACGGAATCTCGCTGGCTGCAACATCGCGATGAATCAGAGAGAAAGGCGGCTGCAGCGAATCCACGTGGCGGATGGCAGTGCAACGATCGAGTAAGCCGACATCGAAGTTCGACACGCCACCGAGCCGCACCTTGCCTTGCTCGATGAGGCGCAACATTTCAGCCCACGAATCTTCGACGCGCGTGCCGATCTCATCAGGCCAATGGAATTGATATGAATCGATGCGCTCGATCCCGAGCCGCCGGAGCGAAGCCTCGCACTCAGCGCGGATGGATTCCGGCTTGAGGACTCGCCTGGGCTCTTCCAGGGGATTCCTTTCGTCCCAAATCAAGCCGCATTTCGTGAAGATGAAAGGCCGGTCCGAAGGAGGCAGTGAGCGCAGAAAGCGGCCAACAACCCGCTCGGAATGGCCGAGCCCGTATACCGCAGCGGTATCGATCCAGTTGACGCCCAGTTCAATGGCATGGCGCATCGTGTTTTGCGACACTTGGTCGTCCTGTGGTCCCCATCCAAATGACCACCCGCCTCCTCCGATTGCCCACGCTCCAAACCCGACTGTCGTAATTTCAAGTCCGCTCGAACCGAGCGCACGTTTGTCGATCTGCATGATTCCCCCAATGGATTGCCGTCATTTGGCGGGTTACCGCGAGCTGTCAACTGGCTCTTGTCCACCGACCAGCATGGTCTATCCCATCTTTTACACTTGAAGGACAGGTTTCTGAGTGCCCATGAGGAGAGTTTCCAGTCGATGTTGTATGCGAATGCAATCACCCAAGGTCAGAGAGCCGAGCGCTGCGCGAACGAATTCCTGCTCGCACGGTTCCGAGCAGAAGACGTTAGGATATCGAACGGTGCTGCTCTGCGGGTCACGGTGCGCACCGCATCGAGAACACAATCCTGATATCGGAGCGCTGGATTCGGCACCAGCGAGTGTGATGCCAAGCTCGATCAGCATCGCCGTCGCGGAGTTGGCCAGAGACTTTCCTAACCACAACCTGTGAGTCTCGACTTTGTTCGAACTGACAGGCTCTTTGGGTTGACTGGCTGACATGTGGCACATCCTTCGGTGTTCTCAGAGCACATCCCGTGCCAAAGCTCGCGATAGCGGTTTCGTTGATACGCATAGGCATTGCACCGTCAGGCTGACACGAGGTGTCAAAATTTCGACGTGTCGAGGTGACATGTTGGGGACCGAACACCGTGGCTCCGAACCTCCCTATAGACCAAAGGTTCAAGACCCGGCTGGATACATGAACAGGCTGACTCGTCCGGCGGAGAAAATCGCTGTTTTCGCGCAAAATGCTGGAAGGTAAGACCGATATCCGGCGGATTCGTTGTCAGGATTGGAGGCGGCCAATGCGGTGAAACGGGCTCGAATGGATGGCAAGTCTCCGTTTACGGTTTATCATCGGCAGGGATAGGAAGCTTCTCCTCGATTTCCTGGATTTTCTTCGGTGCATGTTTCCGAAAGAGGCGCTTCAAATCGGGTGTAAATTCGCGTAGAAGATAGCTAATCGCATCAGAGCTCAAGGCACCACCGAAGCGATTCACGGTGTCACCCAAAGTTCGGTCGTGCCTTGGGTAGTAGGAGTTTTGTAGTGCACTGGTGAACAAAGCTCCCAGAAATTCCGAGCTGTTGAATGTACTGCCGCCGTTGGCATTTCTCGTCACGGCGACTCTCGTTACCGCATACAACCCCCGGGAAATGAGTGACGTCCTGAGCGAGGGAAAATAGCGAGGATCCTGATGCAAGATCGCCGACATTGCAAAAGTCTGGATGAATCTCCGTGATTCCGTATTCGCCAGCGTCGCGCCAAATCGCTTTGCCCATCCTTGCGCACCTCCACCATAATGGGGCCACCGCCCCGTTGCAGCGGCCCAAGTCGCCTCAAAACCTGCTGAAGCGAATGTGTATGGTGAATAGGCTTGTTCCACAAACAAGCGGAATTTGCAACGCACAGAGAGAGGAGTGTAGGTGAAGGATCCGTTGCTCACCGTGGCCTCTTCAGTATTCGCCGAGGGGAGTGTGTCAGGCATCTTCAAACTGCAAGAACTGACTGCTTTCTGATCCGACGATCCTTGCTCCTGGGATGCCGCCTGGTTCTCTTGAGACCCGTGATAGACGGATATCGATGGAGATGACTGTGTTTGTTGTGGGCCAGCCAACTGTTGACCTTGAGCAAGATTCGGCGTCGTGGCAAGCGAAATTGTGATAAGCAAAGCACGAGTTATCACCCCAAGTTGTTGGCGGCCAGAAAACCGCACTTCAGTTTCCCGCACCCGCATTAGACCGCAACTGCAAGGACATGCCGACCAGTGTTGCGATGAGAATCGCGGGATAGAGTTGCCCGATGAGCGCTTCTGCCGTAGCCAACGATCGCGCAATGCGATGCACTGGATAGGCGTCTCCATAGCTTACGCTGGTCAGGATGGAAAAACTGAAAGAGATCAAACGGCTCGGCTCCCCCGTGGGGAGTCCGCCGAGAAATCCCTGGAAATGGATTGCGTCCGGACGTTCCTCCATCAGGAGCTTGTATCCGAACGCCCAAGTGAGGCCGATTAGCAAGTAACCAGCGACTCCGCCCATCACTCGATGCAGGCTGATGCGACCTGGGCGAAATGTATGCTTCAGGGTCATGACCACCAGGATGGCGAGGCCTGATATCTTCAGCGCAGTATCCCAACCCCAGTGGCCGAGCGACGGTTTGAATTCAACGATCAAGTCCGCAGTGAATTCAACAACCGTGAGTGCGATAACCAGATACATGAGCATTCGTTTGCGAATCGTTGCGACCGCGCCTGAGAAAACCATGAGCGCGAAGATTAGGCCGAGTCCGATTCGCCCATATCGTGGCAACGGAACCATGGGAATAAAAATGACTATGAGAAGGAGAAATGCGAGCAAGAAGCTCAAGCCGCGATCCTCGACCCAGAAAGGAAATAGCGGGGCCTCTGCCTGTGTGCGTATCGTGTGATTTTCTCGCGGATTCATGTTCTGCAATGCGACATCATGCGGTACATCGATATCTCAGCACCCGCCAACGCCCAGTGCGTTCGGCGAGGTTTCCGCCGAAAGCGATCCGCCGAAGGAAATCCCACGAAGTAGTCGCTCTTGGTATCTGGTGAAGAGACCGAGCCTAGTTCGATGCTCGCCCTGTTGTCTTATGCTTCGGCTCAGAGAGTACACGATCCCAAAAAGGGCGCCAGTCTTTTCCACATAGACCGTGGCATCTGAACTCATTTACTTCCAGACTGATCGGTCCACCACATTCGGGGCACACACAATTCAGAATGGCGGATATTACTTTTTCACTTGGTCGTGTTGTCTCCATCATGCTAACCTCCTCCATAAGCAATAACTAAGTCAGCGGTTTAAGGATTTCTCCGATGGCGCGTAATAACCGGCTCTTGCCTGGGCATGAAGCCCCGAGATCCCGCGTGGGGGCATCAGCTTGACCTTGATTTTGCGATACCTGCCATCTCGCTTCGAAATACTGGGGTGGTAACCGAGCACATACTGGTTACGCAGTTCCATTGCTATTCGCCTGGTGATCTGTGGAAGGTCATTCGGGTTGTCGAGGGTGTAAGAGGTAGCTCCCGTCAGCGCGCTAATTTCGCTCAGAAGGCCCGGGCCGAGCCTTTCTTCCAGGGTCGGGAAATTCCTATCAAATATGCCAATCGAATAGACCAGCACGTCTGCCTCTTTGACCAGCGATTTGACATCATTCTCGGTGTAGCGGCTCCGATTGTCACCACCGTCTGAAATAATGAGAAGCGCTTTGCGCTCATACTTTGCCCGTTCCATGTTATCGATTGCCAGAAAAATGGCGTCCAAAAGGGAAGTCCGCCCCTTCGGAGCGGTGAACAGCAAATGACTCTGCACCTCATCGGGGTTGTGAGTGAAATCTTGAACAAGCTGTGGGGTATCTGAAAACGTTATCAGAAAAGACTCGTCCTCCGGATTCGAGCTTCTCAACAACTCCGTTACCGATTCCCGGGCCCGTTCGATCTTCGTTGCCATACTGCCGCTAACGTCGAGAAGTATTCCTATCGAAACCGGTGTGTCTTCAAAGGAAAAATGCTTGATTTGCTGCGATTCTCTCCCCTCGAAGATCTGGAAATTCCCTTCGTCCAGGCCGGTTATCAGGCGATTCGATCCATCCGTGACGGTTACCGGCACGAGCACCAAATCTACATTCTTGCGAATGATGACACCATGCGTGTTCAGAGAAGGCTCGAAAACAGGTTGAGGGCTGGTGACGATTCGAGGTTGGATGTGAACGTCAGATAGCTCACTTTGCGCGTGGGCAACTTGAACAACTGCACACAATATCAGTGCAACAGCCATTAACGCAGACCAAGGGAACCAGTGTTTACCCAACAACATAACGCGTCCCTCTTAATTCTTATTCACTCTTAAGGAGCTGGACTCAGAACAGGCTGTATGCATGTCTCGTTCCACCACGCGGCCCCACAGATTGAGCGCGGATTTACGGGCTCTATAAGGTTTGTCGGTAGCGACAGGTTCGGAAGACGCGACTATCACGCGCCTTCTGTCAAGATGGTGACGCAGGCTGGATTCAATAGAGTGTAGAGCAAATCAATTCTGCTTCCGCCGTAGGCGAATGAATTGGAACCAATACCTCTCAGGAGGGACTCGGCCGCATGGCTGAAAAATGGTGTACGAATTAGCAACAAGTTTGGCCTGTCGATTGCTTTTTCGAGTTCACGTAGCCAAGGCCCATAGACGAAGATGGGCCCAGGGTGCTGGTTGTGAACACGTTGGGCGAATTTTCGGGAATACGATACGCTGTCATAGAAGCGCTGCGGAACGAAAGTGGTTCTGAGCAGTTGGTGATTGCTTATCGTAAGGAGCAATTGCTCCGCGAGTTCATAGCTGCTCCCTGCATCATTGCAACCGGTTTCTTGTCTCGCCACGAGGCGGCCAAAAACTTGAAAGCTTCCATTGCTTCCGCTGCAGCTTAGGATGGGTCCCACCAGCATTGTCCGTCCCGTGCTCTTATTTGTAGCGATGTAGCTCCACAGCGCAGAAGTAGTTCCTGGCACAGCAATTCGTAGAAATTCTGTTTTTCAAACCGGCTTCGCGGTCGGGTCGTCACTTGCACCATGACAACCTGTTCGGTACGCGGTATGCCCAGTCCCGTGTCCTCGATGATTATTTCTGTCGCAGGATGTTCATGCGCACAATCTGATAGCGGTCCCGTTCTGGCACTTTGAACGCGGCAAGCATGGCGCAGTGGATTGCATCAAGCAATTCTTTCAACTCTGCTTGGCTGCGTCCCTCGATCACATCGACTCTAAGTAGTGGCAATGAACTCTCCTTTCGTGGATTGGCGTCGCGTTGCGGTCGACAGGAATTGGATTATGAATCGTGCGGCCGGAGAAGATCGAAGAAGAACCTGACTCCGACGACTTTCATCCGTGCGGAGACAGGGTCGGCTCTTGAGCAGTTCGCAATATGCCGTTCCAAGACTCCATGAGATGCGCCATTGATTGAGCGAGCGGTGTTGTCGAAGAGCGACTGCTTTTGCTCAGCGGTCATCTTCCGGAAGAGGTTGCCAGGCTGCTCCCAGTGATGATCCTCTAAGCGGTGGTCATAGTGATTAGCATCGCCTTCGAGCGCGAGCGGCAGATCAGCGTATTCCGGTTGGTTGTCCCACAACTTCTGGCTATTCGGGTTATAACTCGTCGTCGCTCCCAGGTTTCCATCTGTCCGCATCTGGCCATCGCGGTGATAGGAGTGGAATGGACACTGCGGAGCATTCAGAGGAATGCGATTGAAGTTGACACCGAGGCGGTATCGTTGCGAATCTCCATAGGAGAACAGGCGGCCCTGGAGCATCTTGTCAGGAGAGAAGCCAATTCCGGGAACCACATTCGCCGGAGAGAAGGCGGCTTGCCCCACCTCTGCGAAGTAGTTTTTCGGATAACGATTGAGTTCCATTACGCCAACTTCGATCAGCGGGTAGTCAGCCTTGGGCCAGACTTTGGTCAAATCAAAAGGATTGTGCTTGTGTGTCTTTGCCTGTTCCTCTGTCATGACCCGGATGAAGAGCGTCCAACGCGGAAAATCTCCACGTTCGATTGCCTCGAAGAGATCTCGGCCATTGCTCTCCCGATCATTTGCCACAACCGCAAGCGAGTTTGCTGTCGGGGATCATCACCCCGGAGATCGAGGTTCCCTCTGCCAGGTCCAGTGATTCCTTAAGGTAGGTGCAGGGTTAGCGTCAGCCCGTTTGTTTCCAGGATTTTCCACTTCAGTCTCAGTTCGACGGCATTCTTGCAAATCTTCGTAGGGGTTTGACTTTTTATAGTTCTGACACTAGTATGAGTGTC
>Ga0209804_1000168_pt1 | contig 57440 bp, 51 predicted proteins | sample GraSoiAngelo_139_FD_185896 | JGI IMG/M metagenome (GOLD analysis project Ga0209804, IMG submission 185896) | Grasslands soil microbial communities from the Angelo Coastal Reserve, California, USA - 14_0929_12_20cm (SPAdes) (version 2) | ecosystem: Environmental > Terrestrial > Soil > Grasslands ... | reverse complement strand
GACCCGGCGCAGGCGGCCACGAACACCAAGAAACTGGTCGCGAACGTCGGCGTCGTGGCCAACATCGGCCCGCAGATGAGCGGCGAGGGGAAGGCGATGTCCCAGATCCTCAGCGAGGCGGACATGGCCACGATCACGCCGAGCTCGACCAACCCGGATATCACGGACCCGCAGTACAAAGATAAGTACCGGCCCAACGGGAAGCCGGTCTACTTCCGCACGGTCACGACCGACGCGTTCCAGGGGCCGAACATGGCCAACTACTACGCCGAGACGCTCAAGGTCCATTCGGTCTACGTGCTGGACGACTCCGGGGCGTACGGTGTGGGCATCGCCAACTCGTTCCAGAAGCGCGCCGAGCAGAAGGGCATCAAAATCCTGGGCCGGGACCAGCTCAACCCCAAGGAAGCCGACTACACGACGATTTTGACGAAGATCAAGGGGCTCAACCCCGATGCCCTCTATTACGGCGGGGTCGAGCAGGCGGGGACGAAACTGGCCAAGCAGGCCTACGACGTCATCCCCAAGATGCCCAAGGGCGGCGGCGACGGCATGTACAGCGCGAGCCTGCTGAAGGGCGCGGGCTTCCCGTCGTCCGACGGGTGGTACGCGACGATCGCGTCCCCCCACCTCGTGGAGAGCGCCGAGATCCAGGACTGGGTGAAGCGGTTTGCGAAGCGGTTTGGCAAGCAGCCCGGCGACTACTCGATCACGGCGTATGATGCGGGGCTCGTGATCCTGGACGCGATCAAGAGGGTCGCCGCGAGCGGGAAACCGGTCGATCGGCACACCGTGCGGGACGCCATCCAGAACGGCACGGTCAGGACGCTCCAGGGCCCCGTGTCGTTCGACGAGAACGGGGACATCAAAGACAGGACCGTCAGCGTCTTCCAGGTCGTGCACAATACCAGCTACCCCGACGACGACATCATCCACCAGTTCAAGTACCTCGGGGTTGCTCCGCAGAACTGAGGGTGCCAAGATCTCGCCGTACGTCTGGTGGAGCGGGCCGGAACGCGGCCCGCTCCACCTGCTGCCTTCCCACGGGACGTCCTGGCTTACATTGTAGGCGCGGGAACCGGTAAGATGGCGCTGCACGACGTCGTCCTCCAGCAGATCATCAACGGGTTGAGCCTCGGCGCGATGTACTCGCTGCTCGCGCTGGGGTTCACGATGGTGTACGGCATCATCGAGCTGATCAATTTCGCCCACTTCAACATCTTCATGGTCGGCTCGTTCATCGCGATGTTCGCGCTGCAGTCCCTCGGCCTGCACGGCCAATCGCGCCTCCTGACCGGGTGGCCGCTCGTGGGGGCGCTGTCCTTCGGGTTCGCCAGCACGATGCTCGCCTCGGGAGGCATCGGCGTGGTGATCGAACGCGTGGCCCTCCGGCCCATGCGGAACGTCAAGGGTACCGCGGCGATGATCACCACGATCGGCGTCTCCTACATTCTCTTCAACATCATCCTCCTCACCACGGGGGCCGGCGCGCAGAACTATCCCAACCCGATGCCGCAGATCAGCTGGCATATCGGCGGCGCGGTCCTGCGGCTGCGCGAGGTGCTCCTGTGGAGCGTCTCGCTCGTCCTCATGGCGGTGCTGCATGTCTTCGTCCAGCGCACGAAGATGGGCAAGGCGATGCGGGCGACCGCCCAGGACCAGGAGGCGGCGCGGATGATGGGCGTCGAGGTCGACCAGATCGTCATGCTGACCTTCTTCATCGGATCGGCGCTGGCCGGCGCCGCCGGGCTGATCTTCGGGCTCTATTACAACAACACGAGCTTCCTGATCGGCTACACCGCCGGGCTGCGCGCGTTTACGGCCGCGGTGCTGGGCGGGATCGGCAACATCGTCGGGGCGATGATGGGGGGCCTCATCATCGGCCTGATCGAGGCGCTGGGCGGGCAGTTCCTGCAGGTGCGGTGGACGGATGTGATCATCTTCTCCATCTTGATCGTCGTGCTCGCGCTCCGACCGACGGGGCTCCTCGGCCTGTCCACCCCGAAGAAGTCGTGACGGCGCGCGATGGCTGACGTCTCGCCGGCTCCCGCCTCAGACCTCGAGGCCGCCCCGCCGCCGCGCCGGGCTACCCTGACCGCGGCGCTGCTCGCGCCCGTCCGGTGGATGCCGGAGGCGACGCGGAAGCGCGCCGGGCTGGCGCTCCTGATCGCCGGCGTCCTGCTCTTTCCCTTCATCGTAAGAAACGCCGGCGACATCGACGCGGCGGCCAACGCGCTCGCGTTTGCGATGCTCGCCCTCGGCCTGAACATCGTCGTCGGCTTCGCCGGCCTGCTCGACCTGGGGTACGCGGCCTTCTTCGCGATCGGCGCCTATATCTACGGGATGGTGGGCTCGACCCAGATCACCCCGCCCTGGACCGACGTCTGGCAGCCCCTCCAGTGGCTCGGGCTCGTCAGCCGGGCGCACGTGGAGGGCGGGCCGGATCTCGTGCACATTCACGTCTCGTTCTGGCTGATGCTGCCGGGCGCCGCGCTGGTCGCGGCCTGCTTTGGCCTCCTCTTCGGGGCTCCCACCCTGCGGCTCCGGGGCGACTATCTGGCGATCGTCACCCTCGGCTTCGGCGAGATCGTCCCCATCGTCGTGCGCAATACCCCCGACTGGACCAACGGCCCGATGGGGCTCAACGGGGTGATTTCCCCGCAGATGTTCGGGTTCCGGTTCGGGGTCACCTCGACGCCGTACTACTACCTCGCCGCGTTCCTGGTCGCGCTGCTGATCTTCGTGAGCTACCGGCTCAAGGAGTCCCGGATCGGCCGGGCGTGGATGGCGATCCGCGAGGACGAGATCGCCGCGGGGGCGATGGGGGTCAACCGGGTGCGGCTCAAGCTGATGGCGTTCGCGATGGGAGCCGCGTTCGCCGGCGCCACCGGGACGTTCTATGTCGCGAAGCTCGGCACCGCAACCCCCGACATGTTCCAGTTCCCGGTGTCGGTGATGGTGCTGGTGATGATCGTGCTGGGCGGCATGGGGAGCGTGCCCGGCGTGGTGCTGGGGGCGCTGCTCCTGCAGCTCCTGCAGTCCTGGTTCCTGCAGGACCTCACCCAGTGGGTGCACGCGCTCGGCCGGCTCGTCGGCAGCGAAGGGCTCCAGCAGGTGGAGCTCGTCCAGACGATCGAGCTGATCTTCGGGATCATCCTGGTGCTGATGATGCTGTACCGGCGCGAAGGGCTCATCCCCGCCTCGCGCACGACGGCGCCGCTCAGCCTGACCGAGCAGGCGGCGATGCCCTCGCGCGGCGGCATCGGCGCGTCGTTGAGCGGGATCCGGGACGTCCGGCTGCCGGCGGGAACGCCGATGCTGGAGGTCCGCGGCCTCACGAAGCGGTTCGGCGGGATCACGGCGGTGAAGGACCTCGGCCTCACCATCCTTCCCCGGACCGTGGTGGGCCTGATCGGGCCCAACGGATCCGGCAAGACGACGTTCTTCAACCTGGTGACGGGCCTGGACACCCCCGACGCCGGACGGGTGTTCCTCATGGGCGAGGACGTCACCGGCCTTCCCTCCCACGCGATCGTCGAGCGGGGGATCGCGCGCACGTTCCAGTCCCTGCGCCTTTTCGCCAATATGACGGTCCTCGAGAACGTCCTGGTGGGGATGCACGCGCGCACCCGGGCGAACGCGGTCGGCGCGGTGCTGCGCCCCCCGTCGGTGCGGGCCGAGGAAAAGGATACCCGCGAGTGGGCGATGGAGGTGCTCGCGATTTTCGGGAACCGCCTCCTCCCGCGCGTCAACCACCTGGCCGGCAGCCTCTCCTACGCCAACCGCCGGCGGCTGGAGATCGCCCGGGCGGTCACGTCGCGGCCGAGGCTCCTCCTCCTCGACGAGCCCACCGCCGGCATGAACCCGGCGGAGACCATGGAGCTCGCGGAGCAGATCCGGAGCCTGAACACGATGGGGCTGACCGTGCTCCTGATCGAGCACAAGCTCAACGTGGTCAACACCATCTCCGATAAGGTGGCGGTGCTGGACTACGGCGAGAAGATCGCCGAAGGCAGAGCGGAGGAGGTTCAACGGAACGAGGATGTCATCCGCGCCTACCTCGGACGGACGGCCGCTGCTCGAATTTAGGGACGTCGACACCTACTACGGCGAGCTGCACGTCCTGAAGCGGGTCAACTACGAGATCCGCGCGGGGGAGATCGTCTGCCTCCTCGGGGGGAACGCCTCCGGCAAGTCCACCACGATGAAGACGGTCCTCGGGATCGTGCGGCCGGCCCGGGGGACGGTGCTCTACCACGGCGAGCCGATCAACGGAATGCCCACCTCCGAGCGCGTCCGGCGGGGGATCGCCCCGGTGCCGGAGGCCCGGCGGCTGTTCTCCAAGATGACCGTCTACGAAAACCTCGAGATGGGGGCGTTCACCCGCTCCGACCCGGCGGCGATCCAGGAGGACCTGGAGCGTGTCTACACCCTGTTCCCGCGCGTCCGGGAGCGGCGCGGTCAACTCGCCGGGACGCTCTCGGGCGGGGAGCAGCAGATGGTGGCGATCGGACGGGCGCTGATGGCCCGCCCGCGCCTGCTGTGCATGGACGAGCCGTCGATGGGCTTGTCCCCCGCCTTGGTGGAGCAGGTGTTCGAGATCATCCAGGCGATCAACCGCCAGGGCACCACGATCTTCGTCGTCGAGCAGAACGCCAACATGGCGCTCTCGATCGCGACCCGAGGGTACGTCCTGCAGACCGGCCAGGTGGTCCTCTCCGGGACGGCGAAGAGCCTGCGCGAGAACGCGATGATCCGGGAGGCCTACCTCGGCGAAATCAAGACCTGAAGCGGGGCCCCACGGCTATCCACTCGGCGGCCGCATCGATCCGTCAGGCCAGGGCCTCTCGAACGCTCCGGCGCAGCAGGTCGCCCAGTTCGGCAATCTCGGTGTCCGCGATCGTGAGCGGCGGCCCGACGAGGATCTGGTTCACGGTCGATCCCTCGAGCGACCCGCCGGCGGGATAGACGAGCAGCCCGTTCCGGAAGGCCGCCTCGACGACCGCGCGGCCGGGGGCCGCGGCGGCGGGGTGGTCCGGCGGGACGGCGAATTCGATCCCCCACATCAGGCCCAGGCCGCGGACCTCTTCGACGCCCCGGAATGCCCGCAGCGGCTCCAGTTCGCGGCGGAGCGCTTCTCCTTTGCGCCCGGCGGCGGCGACCAGGCCGTGCGTTTGCACATACTCGAGGACCGCGGCAGCCGCGGCGCACGCGAGCGGGTTGCCCGCGTAGGTGTGGCCGTGGATGAACTGGCCGGAGGTGCGCAGGATCTGCCCGCCGATCCGCTCGTGGGCGATAACGGCGCCGACCGGGACGTACCCCGCCCCCAGTCCCTTGGCGCAGACGATGATGTCGGGGATGACCTTCCAGTGGTCGATCCCGAAATTTTCGCCCGTCCGCCCAAAGCCGGTCATCACCTCGTCGGCGATGAAGAGGATATCGTGCCGATCGCAGATTTCCCGGACGATCGGGAAATACTCGGGCGGGGGGACGACCGCCGCATTGGCCGCGCCCGACACCGGCTCGGCGATGAACGCCGCGACCGTGTCCGCGCCTTCCCGGCGAATGGCCTCCTCCAGGGCGGTGGCGCACTCGATCCGGCACCGGCCGTAGACGAGACCGAACGGGCAGCGGCGGCAGTGGACCTCCGGGATCTGCGGAAACGGCAGGAGCAGGGGGGTGTAGGGGCCGCGTCGGGCCGCGAATCCCGACAGCGACAGCGCCCCGAGGGTGGCCCCATGATAGCTCGCCCGCTTGCTGATGACCTTGTATTTGCCCGGCCGGCCCGCGTCGACCCAGTACTGCCGCGCCAGTTTGATGGCCGTCTCGGTCGCCTCGCTGCCCCCGGAGACGAAGAAGACCCGGGTGTGTCCGGCCGGCGCGAAGGCGATCGCGAGGTCGGCGGCGCGCTCCTGGGCATCGGTGCCAAAGGTGGAGCCGTGAGCGAACGTGATGAGGTGGAGCTGCGTCTCGATGGCGGCGAGGATCTCGGGCACGCCGTGGCCGAGATTGGCGGCGAGCGGCCCCGACGATCCGTCGAGGTACCGGCGCCCGTCGGCGTCGTAGATGTAGACCCCGGCCGCACGGGCGGCCCGCGCGCGGCCCGAGGCGCCGGCGCGGTAGAGGACGTGGCTGGCCGGCGTGCCGGTCTCGTCCATGCGGTCCTCCTCAAAAGGGCGACAGAGTCTTCGTTCCGGCCCGGCGATCCCCTGCGCAGTTGCCCCAGCCCGGGCCCACCCGACTGGGAGAGGACTGGGCGGGCCGGGCGGACAATACTAGTGGAATGGGTGGAGCGCGGGAGATCACCGACGAGATCCGGCGCCGGGTCAATATTTTAGATGTCGTGTCCGCGCACGTCACCCTGCGCCGGGCCGGCCGCAACTACAAGGGCCTCTGCCCTTTCCACTCGGAGAAGACCCCTTCGTTCACCGTCGATCCGGAGCGCGGCTTCTTCTACTGCTTCGGCTGTCATGCCGGCGGGGACGTCTTCGACTTCATCATGCGCACCGGGGCGCTCACGTTCGGGGAAGCCCGGCAGGAGCTGGCCGAGCGGGCCGGTGTCCGGCTGGAACAGTCGCCGCGCGATGAGCAGGCGTCCGGCGAACGGGAGCGGCTGCTCCGGGTGGTGGCGGAGGCGGCCGTGTTCTTTCAGACGCAGCTCCGGGGACCTGCCGGGGACGGCGCGCGCCGCTACCTGGTCGCGCGCCGGGTCGATCCGGCGATCCAGGACGCCTTCCGGCTCGGGTTTGCCCCGCCCGGCTGGGACAACCTGATCCGGGCGCTCCACCCCAGGGGGTTCGCCGCCGCCGCCCTCGAACAGGCGGGCCTGGCCGTGGCGCGGCCGGCCGGCGGGGGGCATTACGACGCGCTCCGGGATCGGCTGATCTTTCCGATCCACGATCTGCAGGGGAGGCCGGTGGCGTTTGGGGGCCGCGTCCTCGACGACGGCACCCCGAAGTACCTGAACACACGCGAGACCCTGCTCTTCACCAAGGGGAAGACGCTGTACGCGTTGGGGGAAGCCCGGGAGACGATCCGGGAAACAGGAGAGGCCGTCGTGGTGGAGGGCTATATGGACGCGCTGGCCTGCCACCAGCACGGGATCCGCCATGCGGTCGCATCCCTCGGGACGTCGCTGACGCTCGACCAGGTGCTCTTGCTCAAGCGCTTTGCGTCCCGGGCCGTGCTCGTCTACGATGCCGATGCGGCCGGGGTCGGCGCCGCTGAGCGGGGGCTCGATGTGTTCGACCAGGCAGAACTTCCGGTCCGGGTGGCGGTCCTCCCAGGGGAGTCCGACCCCGACGCGCTCCTCCGCCGCGACGGCCCCGAGGCGTTCCGGCGGATCTGCGGGGCCGCCCTCCCGATCTTCGATTACAAGCTGGCGCTGGCCTCACGGCGGTTCGACGGCAAGACCGTGGAAGGAAAGGTAGGAATTGTTAACGAAATTGGGCAGTTAATCAATATGGTGTCGAACCCCGTGCGCCAGGGGGAGTATGTCCGCCTCCTCGCGGACCACCTCGGCGTTCGGGAGGATGCCATCCGTGGGCAGTTGCGGCGAATCGGCGGGGCGCGGCCGGAAGGCGCCGGGGTTTGCCCGCAGGCGGAGGCCCAGCCGGCCTCCGAGGCGAGCGGCCGGGTCGTGACGGAGCGGGAACTGCTCCACCTGCTGGTGGTGGAGCCGGACGCTGGGGAGTTCCTCCGGGGTGAGATCGCCCCGGAGATGTTTATCGGTGCGGCGCACCGCGAACTGGCGGCGGCGCTGCTGGCGGGAGAGGCCGCCGGCGGGCCCGAGCGGCTGCGCGAGCGGCTGCGGAGTGAGGCGGCGATCTCGCTCTTGAGCCGATTTTTGATTGCTGAGCCCCCCGCGGGGGACCGGCGGCGCGCCGCGGAAGACTGCGCGCGGCGGCTCCGGAAGTTCCGGCTGCAGGAGCAGGTCGATGCGCTGCGCGATGCCGTCGAGCAGGCCGAGCGCGCCGGGGATGGCGCGCGCCTCGGGACGCTGACGGCCGAGTTGCAGGAAGCATACAGGGAGTTGAAGGGCAGTGCCCAAGCCACGTAAAGCACAGGCGATCTCAGGGTCGAATTCGGCGGCCCCGCCGAGGAAGAAGGCGGACGCCGAGAAGGTGCTGAGCACCCTCTCGGCCGAACTGCGCGCGCTCGTCGAGTTGGGGCGCAAGCGCGGGTACGTCACGTACGACGAGATCCAGGAGACCGTCCCCGAGGTCGAGCACAACCTCGACGAGTATGACCGCATCTACGGGATGCTGGTCGACCTTGAGATCAAGGTCGTCGACGATCCCAAGGAGGCCGAGAAGCGCTCAGACGACGAGGAAGAGCCCGAAGCCCCCCTGGAGCCGCTGGAGGGGGTCAGCATCGACGACCCCGTCCGGATGTACCTCAAGGAGATCGGGAAGGTTCCCCTGCTCAACTCGGCCGATGAGATCAAGCTGGCCAAGCGGATGGAGCGGGGGGACGAGGAGGCGAAGCGCCGGCTCATCGAGGCCAACCTCCGCCTGGTCGTGAGCATCGCCAAGAAGTATGTCGGCCGCGGCATGCTGTTCCTGGACCTGATCCAGGAAGGCAACCTCGGGCTGATCCGCGCCGTCGAGAAGTTCGATTGGCGCAAGGGCTACAAGTTCAGCACCTACGCCACCTGGTGGATCCGCCAGGCGATCACCCGGGCCCTCGCCGACCAGGCGCGGACGATCCGCATCCCCGTCCACATGGTCGAGACGATCAACAAGCTGATCCGGATCTCCCGGCAATTGCTCCAGGAGCTCGGCCGGGAGCCGACCCCGGAGGAGATCGGCCAGGTCATGAAGATGCCGACGGAGCGGGTGCGGGAGATCATCAAGATCGCCCAGGAACCGATCTCGCTGGAGACGCCGATCGGCGAGGAGGAGGACAGCCACCTCGGCGACTTCATCGAGGATCAGGACGCCCTCGCGCCGGCGGAAGCCGCCTCGTTCACGATGCTGAAGGAGCAGCTGGAGGGGGTCCTCGACACCCTGACGCCGCGCGAGCGGAAGGTGCTCAAGCTGCGCTTCGGGCTCGACGATGGCCGCCCGCGCACCCTGGAAGAGGTGGGCCAGGAGTTCGGCGTCACCCGCGAACGCATCCGCCAGATCGAGGCGAAGGCCCTCCGCAAGCTCCGCCATCCCAGCCGGAGCAAGCGGCTCAAGGACTTCATCGAATAGGACCTCGGGCAAACCTCCACCGCAGTTCGGGAACCTCGGTCCCAATTTTCCCTCGATCTTGCCGGGCCCTGTCGCGCGCGCTCCACCCCACCTGCCCGAGCCGGGCACGATCCACCGAACGGATGAGTTCGCCCTCTCGAAGGGGTGGGGCAAAACCCACAGAACGAACGAGTCCTGCTTGGTTCGAAAGCGGGTATTTCTCATACTGAAGGATGACGTCGCGGGGCCGGGACTGCGGTCTTGCGCGTGTCGCACGATCGAGGATCGGCCCGCGTGACGCGGGAAGCTGAACGAAGGGGTGAACCAAGCACATGAATACGTCTAGGGGAGCGAGAGGGAATCCGATGCGGCAGGGGGCGGGCGCGGCCGGGGGGGAGCGCGGGGCCACGATGATGTTCGTCCTCATGGCGATGCTGCTGGTCGCGGCGGTGACCGTCAGCGCCATGCAGGTCATCGGCGCCGACGTGGGCGGGGGCGTGGAAGAGGTAGAGGCCGACCAGGTGTTCAACATCGCTCAGGCCGGCGCGCACTATGTGGTCGGCAAGCTGCAGCTCGTCGGGACGGCCCAAAATTACGCAGGGGAGACGTCCCCGCCCCTCACGATCTCGAACGGATCGACGACGCTGGGCACGGCCGTGGTGACCGTGAGCTGCATCGATACCGGCCTGGCCCCGACCGCGAGCGGGTGCAGCGGCGGCGCCAACATCGCCCCCTACCGGCGCGTCATCTCCGTGGGGAGCCTGCCGGTGAGCGGTCCTTCCCGGACGGTCGTCGCGGTTGTCAAGGCGGCAACATCGTCGGGGGGAGGCAGCTGGACCACGGGAGTCTGTGCCCTGAGCACGGTCAAAAGCATGACGACGACGGGCGAGGTCACCAACATCACTGCCGACATTGCCTCGAACGGGTCGATCAACCTGAATCCGACCATTCCTTCAGGCGATCCCTGCTGCGGGACGGTCCATGTGCTGGCAGGTTCCGGCATCTCAGGAAACGTCCTGGCGAAAACAACCGCCGCTTGTGCCACTGCCAGTGGCTGTACCGCCTCCGGCACCGTCTCCGGCTCCGCGGCCAACCCCGGCTGCGTCGCCCCGACGATTCCGTCTCCGGGGTACGCTCCGGGGAGCGGGACCACGACCCTGGTCGCCGGCACCACGACCCAGGTCTGCACCCCTGCATGCGCCGCGTACGGCGATGTCATCGTGCCTGCCGGCACGAGCGCCGCGTACACCGTTCTTCAAATCAATGCTCCCACGGCAGGCACAACCTATGTGGTGCAGATGAACTCGCTCTCGATGCATGAGTTTACCCGCCTGGTGGTCAACGGCCCGGGGAACGTCGATCTGCGCCTTGCCAAGACAACGGGCACGGCCCTGCAAATAGGACCATACAAGAACAGCGGCTTTAATTCGCAGTTTGGCGTCCAGACGGGCAGCACGGATACGACCCCCAAGCCGTTGACCAACGCCAGCCAACTGACCGTGTGGGTGAACTCCGACGGCAGCTCGCCCGATGTCTCGACCAACAATCCCCCCCACTCGGTGTGCAGTCAGAGCAGCAGTACGACCTTTCCAGCAAATTGCGCCGCATGGCTCTCCCATGACACCGGCAACGCCACCATCATCGTGCCGAACGGGACGGTGATGGTTGACGACGCCTCCGAGAACAACGCGAGCATCGCCATGAAGGGCGCCATTCTGGGCAACGAAGTGGATTTCATGGGGAACAGCACCTTCACGCAGGACACGTCGGGCCTCGCGGGCCTTTCGTTCCCGCCGGGGGCGTACAGCAACTTCAAGCAGTTGATGTCCTGGAAGGACCAGTAGCGAGGTCTCGCCCCGCGATCCACGGGGGCGCGAGCGACGCCATCGGGGGGCGGAGATTCCGCCCCCCCGATGCTTTCGTGTCCGCCGCCGCACCCTGAGCCGCCATCCCACGGGGCTCCCAAACCTCCACACCAGTTCGGAAAACCCGGTCGCGATCTTCCTTCAATCCTGTCCCCCCTCCAGCGCTCCCCGCTCCACCTACAGGTCGTTCTACCCGGCACGGTCCACCGAACGGTTGAGTTCGGCCATCGAACGATCGAGCAAAGCCCGCAGAACGAACGAGTCTTGTTCGGCTCGAAAGGGGGCATTCTTCAATACGAGAGAGTGAACGTGACGGGGCCGAGATTGCGGCCCTTACGGCTCTCGCACAACCGAGGGGATGCGGTCGCGTGACGCCCGGGGGGTGGGGCGGCAATGAAGGGTGGAATGAGCTGGTTTGCAATGGTGAAGCGGGCGCGCGCTCAAGATGGGTTCTCGCTGCTCGAGCTCGTCGTCGCGCTCGCGCTGGCCGCGATCATCGTGACCGGCGCCATGTTCAACGTGCGGGGTGCGATGAACCGTGAAGCGCTCGATGGGTGGGTGCGCTCGATGACGCTCGAGATCGCGGGGGCCCAGCAGTCGGCCGTGACTCAGCGGGCACCCGTCAACGTCACAGTGACCAGCACGCCGGGCGCGTCGTCCTACGCTCTGGCCGTCTGTCCCAGTGCATGCAGCACCTACAGGAACGCCAAAGCGCCGAAAGATATCACGATTACCACCAATTGCACGTCGAACATCTGCACGTTCGACAAGCGCGGGGTGCCCACGTCGGCGGCCACGATCACGTTGACGAGCGTGTCCACCGGGGCCAGTAATGTGATCACGATCCAGTCGAACACAGGGAGCGTGACGTACCAATGAGCCATCCCATGCACCCCGGGCGATCCCCGCGCGGCCAGCGGGGGTTCACGATCATCGAAACGGTCATGTCGACGGCCCTGCTCGGCATCCTCGTGCTCTCCGCGCTGGGGGGACTGCTGTTCGGGATAGCACAGGCCCGCGGCAGCCAGAACCGGGCGGCGGCCGCCACGTGGATGGAGGCGGAGCTGAGCTTTCTGCTGCTCCAAAACGGTCCCTGCACCTCCACATGCAACAGTCCACTCGCCGTCGGCTCGTACACCATGACGCAGTCGAGCACGCCCCGCTCCTGGTGCGGGGCGTCCGGAGGATCGTGTCCCAACGGCGCGGTCACGGAGCCCGCGCTCCCGGCGGGGTTTGACCACGCCAGCATCACCGTTGCGGCGGTCAACGTCCCGGGCCCGTTCCAGGTGGCGTTGCAGGTCACCATCACCCTGTTTCAGACCCCTTCGACCGCGTTCACCACGCTCAGCACGTATGTGTCCAGCTTTACGAAGGCGGGTCCCTGAGGTCCGGGCGGAACGGCCCGAGGAGGCGTGAGCCGGATGAATCGATTCGATGACCTTCCCCCGATCCGCATGCCGCGGTGCGCCCACGATCAGCGGGGGCTGACGGTGGTCGAGATCCTGGTGGCGTCCGCGCTCATGATGATCATCGCCGGCGCCATCGCGATCCTGATGGGTGCGGCCGTGCAGAGCAAGATGATCTCCGCCGGCTGGTCGAGCGACACGCAATCGGCCCGGATCACGCTGGCCTGGATGACCGACCGGATTCGGCAGGCCGGGGTCAACGTCTTTCCGACAGAGGCCGCCCCGGTCAACCAAGCCGGCTACCAAGCCCGCTGCCATGACAGGGTGGTCGCGCAGGATTCCACCATGTATCCTGTGACGACCGCTTCCACGGCGAACACCAACGGCCTGTACATCACCGGCGAGATTCCTTACACCGGTGGAACGAACCCCGGAACCAACTTGAGGACCATCGGCTATTACCTGAAGACCGATGCCGGCACCGGGAACGCGGTGATCATGGAGTACAACGAGATCTGCTCCGTCGGCGGCACCACGAGCATCTCCGGGAATTCGACGCGGCTCTCGAACCCGAAGATCAGCGTGACCCAATTGACGTTTTCGTACTATGACGCGAACGGGAATCAAGTGACGGCCCTGACCACACCGGCGAACATCCGGATGATTCAGATCATCGGCATTTCGCTGAAGGTGCAGAGCACCGAAGGGAAGTACGGGAAGCAGACCGAGGTCTACCTCAGCCGCTACGTGAGGCTCTGGGACCCCGAGCCCAGCGTGAATGTTAGCTGGGTGGAGCCTTCGTGCAGCGGGACGGCGCAGCAGTGCGGGTACTAGGCGAGCGAGGCCCGGCGCGGCGGGGGGCGGGCGCGGCCGGCGGGGAGCGCGGGGCCGTGATGCTGTTTGTGCTCCTGGCGATCCTGCTGGTCGGAGCGGTGACCGTCAGCGTCATGCAGGTCATCAGCGGCGACCTAAGCGGAGGGATCGAGGCGCTGGAGGCCGACCAGGTGTTCAACGTCGCCCAGGCGGGCGCGCACTATGCGATCGGCAAGCTGCAGCTCGTCGGGACGGCCCAGAATTACGCGGGGGAGACGGCCCCGCCCCTCACGATCTCGAACGGATCGACGACGCTGGGCACGGCCGTGGTGACCGTGAGCTGCATCGATACCGGGCTGGCCCCGACCGCGACCGGGTGCAGCGGCGGCGCCAGCATCGCCCCCTACCGGCGCGTCATCTCCGTCGGATCCCTGCCGGTGAGCGGTCCTTCCCGGATGGTCGTCGCGGTTGTCAAGGCTGCATCATCGTCGGGGGGAGGCAGCTGGACCACAGGAGTCTGTGCCCTGAGTACGATCAATAGCTATACGTCCGCGGGCGAGGTCACCAACATCGGTGCCGACATTGCCTCGAACGGGTCGATCAACCTGAATCCGAACCCGGCAGCGGTAGGCGAAGGCTCTATTGCGGGGACGGTCCATGTGCTGGCAGGTTCCAGCTTCGCAGGAAACGTCCTGGCGAAAACAACCGCCGCTTGCGCCACTGCCAGTGGCTGTACCGCCTCCGGCACGGTGTCCGGCTCCGGGACCAACCCCGGCTGCTCCGCTCCAACGATTCCGGCTCCAGGGTTCGCTCCGGGGAGCGGTACCACGACCCTGGTCGCCGGTGCCGTGAACCCGCCGATCACATGCGCCCCTGGCACTCCCCCTGTATGCCCCGCGTACGGCGATGTCATCGTGCCTGCCGGCTCGAGCGCCGCCTCGTACACCGTTCTTACAATCAATGCGCCCACGGCAGGCCAAACCTATGTGGTGCAGATGAACTCGCTCGTGATGGATCAATGGACCCGCCTGGTGGTCAACGGACCGGGGAATGTCGATCTGCGCCTTGCCAAGACAACGGGCACGGCCCTGCAAATAGGACCCTACAAGAACAACGGCAAAAGTGCGCAGTTTGGCGTCCAGCCGGCCAGCACGGATGCCTCCCCCTTGCCGTTGGCCCAGGCCAGCCAGCTGACCGTGTGGGTGAACTCCGATGGCACCTCCCCCAACATGTCGACCAGCAGTCCGGGACACTCGGTGTGCAGTCAGAGCAGCAGCACAACGGGTATAACAAATTGCGCTGCATGGATCTCCCATAACACCGGCAACGCCACCATCATCGTGCCGAACGGGACGGTGATGGTTGACGACGCCTCCGACAACACCCCGACCGTCCCCATGAAGGGAGCCATTCTGGGCAACGAAGTGGATTTCATGGGAAACAGCGCCTTCACGCAGGACACGTCGGGTCTGCCGGGCCTTTCGTTTCCGCCGGGGGCGTACACCAACTTCAAGCAGTTGATGTCCTGGAAAGACCAGTAGGCTCACGCTTACCCCGGTAAGGCGGGCGTCGACACCGTTGCGGGGCGACACGCGTCCCGCGGGGTTCGCCGCCGGATCACCCCCTGCTGTGCTCCCATCTCCGTGTGCGCCCGAAGGCCTGCGAACGGCGGCCGACGAACCTGGGATAAGAGGGGGTGGGGCATCGATGGACACGGTTCGGTTTCGGGCAGAACCGCTGCAGGCGCTGGGAGCGCGGATCCTCGAGGCGGCAGGCGCGCCGGCGGAGACCGCGCGGATCGTGGCGTCGGCTCTGGTCGAGGCCAACCTCAGGGGGCACGACTCGCACGGCGTGCTGCGGATCCCCCAGTACATCGACCGGGTCCACAAGGGTCAGATCCGCCCCGCCGTCCGGCCGCGGATCCAGGCGGAGCGGGGGGCGAGCGCGCTGGTGAGCGGTGAGTGGGGGTTCGGGCAGCCCGCCGGCGTCGCCGCGACCGACGAGGCCGTGCGGCGCGCCCGGGAATACGGCGCGGCCGCGGTCGGGGTGGTCCGCTGCAACCACCTCGGGCGGGTGGGCGCGTACGTCGAGCGCGCGGCGGCGGAGGACTGCGCGGCCATGGTGTGGGTGGGCGGGCTGGGGCACCGGCCCGCGGTCCCGCACGGCGGAAGCCGCGCGGCGCTGGGGACCAATCCCATCGCGGCCGGATTTCCCGTCGAAGGCGAGCACCCGGTCGTGCTCGACTACGCCACGACCGCCATCGCCGTTGGGAAGATCATGGTCGCCCGCGATGCCGGCACGCCCCTGCCTCCCGGCATCATGCTCGACCGGGACGGCAGGCCGAGCACGGACCCCGCCGAGTTCTTCAACGAGGGCGCGCTCCTGCCGTTCGGCGGGCACAAGGGCTACGCCCTGTCGGTCATTGCCGAGTTGTTTGGGCAGGCGCTCACAGGAGCCGATCAGCACGAAGGGGCGGGGACCGCGGAAGCCGTGTTTCGCCGCTCCGGGGCGCTCGTCTTCGCGATTTATGCCGGCGCGTTTCGGCCCGCGGCGGAGGCCAAAGCGGTGGCGCGCGGGCTCGTCACCCGTCTTCGCGCGGTTCCGCCCGCCCCCGGCGTCGAGGGCGTGCTCACCCCCGGCGAGCCGGAGGCGAGGACGCGGCGGCAGCGGGCGTCTGTGGGGATCGAGATCGCGGAACGCACGTGGCGGGCGATCCTGACGGCGGCGGAGTCCGTCGGGCTCGCGTCCACGGATCTCCCGGCGCCGGTCGTCTGAGAGGCCCGAGACGGCATCCGCCGTCGCGCGAAATCCGCCCGGGCGGCGCGGACGTGCCTGGCCCGCCTGGTGGGGCGGCGATGGCTGAGCGCGGGGGACCTCAGGTCACACTCGGGGAGCGCCGCGCGGCCCTGGGGTTGATCGCCGCGGCGCAGATCGGCGCCATGAGCACGTGGTTCAGCGCGGCCGCGGTCGCGACGTCGCTGGCCCGCGACTGGCATCTCGCCCCTGCCGCGGTGGCCCTGCTGACCGTCGCGGTGCAGGTCGGGTTCGTCGCCGGGGCGCTCGTGTCCGCGGTGAGCGGGATCGCCGACGTCCTCCCCGCGCGCGCCGTGTTCGTGGCCAGCGCGCTGGTTGCCTCCGGCGTGAACGGTTTGCTGATCGGCACGGCCGGAGACCTCCGCCTGGCTCTCCCGCTGCGGTTTCTCCTGGGCGTCTTTCTCGCGGGCGTCTATCCCACAGGCATGAAATTGATGACCGGCTGGTTTCTTCAAGATCGCGGACTGGCCATCGGGATCCTGGTGGGCGCGCTCACGCTCGGCGCGGCATTCCCCCACCTTGTGGCCGGGATCGGTCTGGCCGGATTGTTCTTCTGGCAGCGCGTGATCGCGGTGACGAGCCTGGGGGCGGTGGCCTCGGCCGCGATCGTCGCGTGGTTCGTGCGAGACGGCCCCTATCAGGCTCTCTCCACACGCCTCGATCTGGGCTGGGCCCTGCGGTCCCTGCGGGATCCCGCCCTGCGGCTGGCCAACCTGGGGTATTTCGGGCATATGTGGGAACTCTACGCCATGTGGACGTGGATCCCGGCCTTTCTCCTGGCGAGCGTTCAGGCGGCGGGCGCCGCGGGCGGCGAAGCGGCCGGCCGGTGGGCGAGCCTCTGGGCCGCCGCGGTGATCGGCGCCGGCGCCCTCGGCTGCGTCGCCGCAGGACGGCTGGCGGATCGCCTCGGGCGGACGGTGATCACGGCCGCCGCGATGGCGATCAGCGGCAGTTGCGCCGTGGCGACCGGGCTGCTGTTCGGGCGATCCCCGGCGCTCGTGGTGGCCGTGGCGGTCGTCTGGGGGATCAGCGTCATCGCGGACTCGGCTCAATTTTCGGCGGCGATCAGCGAACTCGCGGAGCCGAACCGGGTCGGCAGCGCGCTGGCGCTCCAGACCGCCGCGGGCTTTTTGCTGACGGCGATCAGCATCCAGCTCGTGCCTGTGGCAGTCAGCGGAGCGCACTGGTCCCAGGCGTTCGGCATGCTGGCCGTGGGGCCCGCGCTGGGGACGGTGGCCATGCTCCGGCTGCGCGCGCGGCCGGAAGCAGTGCGGCTCGCGGGCGGCCGCCGGTGATCAGCGGGCAGGCCAGGGAGGCCGGACGAAGGCGTAGAAGCAATGGACGCGGAGCGTAAGGGACAATCCGCCGGAAGGGAGTTCATTGTGCAATCGGACGTGCAGGATATGAAGCTCGTGCCGCAAGGGTGGCAGCGCATCCTCTGGGCCGACGGGGAGATGCCGGTGCTCCGGCTCATTCGTGAACGCTTTGCCCGCGAACGTCCACTCGCCGGGCTGCGGGTCGCCGCCTGCCTCCACGTCACCACCGAGACGGCGAACCTGATGCGCACGCTGCAGACGGGCGGCGCCTCCCTCGTCCTCTGCGCCAGCAACCCGCTCTCCACGCAGGACGACGTCGCCGCCGCGCTGGTCGAGCACACTCATCTGCCGGTGTTCGCGCGCCGGGGAGAGGATCGGGCGACCTACTACCGGCACATCGACCAGGCGCTCGATACCCACCCGAACGTGACGATGGACGACGGCGCGGACCTCGTGTCCGTCCTCCACAGCAAGCGCACGGACGTGCTGGGGGACGTGGTCGCGGGGACCGAGGAGACCACGACGGGGGTGATCCGGCTGCGGAGCATGGCCCGCGCCGGCGCGCTGCGCTACCCGATCGTGGCCGTCAACGACGCCAATACCAAGCATCTCTTCGACAACCGGTACGGGACGGGACAGTCCACGCTCGACGGCCTGATCCGCGCGACGAATCTGCTCATCGCCGGCCGAACCGTCACCGTGGCGGGGTACGGGAACTGCGGGCGCGGGCTGGCGATGCGCGCGAATGGGATGGGCGCGCAGGTGGTGGTCACCGAGGTGGATCCCCTCCGGGCCCTCGAGGCGCACATGGACGGCTACCGGGTCATGCCGATGCGGGAGGCCGTTCGGATCTCGGACGTGCTCCTGACGGTCACGGGGAACACCGCGGTCATCCGGCGGGAGCATTTCGAGATCATCAAGGACCGCGCCATCGTGGGAAACTCCGGCCACTTTAACGTCGAGATCGATCTCCCGGCGCTGGCCGACCTCGCCGTGGAGCGGAGGCCCGTCCGGGAGCACGTGGAGGAATTTCGATTGCCGGACGGCCGCCGGATCTACGTGCTGGCGGACGGGCGGCTCCTCAATCTCGCCGCCGCGGAGGGGCATCCCGCCGCGGTCATGGACATGAGCTTTGCCAACCAGGCCCTGTCCCTCGAGTACCTGGCCCGCCAGGGCCGGTCGCTGGCCCCGGACGTCTACACGGTCCCTCCTGAGATCGACCAGCAGGTGGCGGCCCTCAAGCTCAGCGCCGAAGGCGTCCGGATCGATACCTTGACCGAGCAGCAGGCGCAGTATCTCAGATCCTGGCAGGAGGGCACGTAGCGCCCACGGGCCTTGGGCACCGATGAACGCCAGCGCTCGGCCAGTCCCCGCCAGGGGAGGAGGGGCGATCGCGGTGGTCGCCATCGGCGGCAACTCCCTGGTCCGGAACGGCCGTCTGGATGTGGAGGGCCAGCAGGCCGCGCTGCGTGAGACGGCCGCGCACGTGGCCGGGTTTGTGACCGGCGGCTGGGGGGTCGTGCTGACCCACGGCAACGGCCCGCAGGTGGGGCTCAACCTGCTGCGCAACGAACTGGCCGGCCAGGCGGTGCCGCCCGCTCCACTCGACGTCCTCGGAGCCGAGACGCAGGGGGCGATCGGGTACCTGATCCAGCAGGCCTTCGCCGAGGAGTTCCGCCGCCGCGGGATCGGCAAGGCGGTCGTCGCCATCGTGACCCGAGTTGTGGTCGACGGCCACGATCCCGCGCTGGATCATCCGACGAAGTTTGTCGGCCTGGGGTATCCGCAGGCGGAAGCGGAGCGGCTGGCGCGGGAGCGGGGATGGAGCGTCGCCGAGGATGCGGGGACGTGGCGGCGGGTGGTGCCGTCGCCCCGGCCGCTGGGGATCGTGGAACTTCGCGCGATCCGCGCTCTGGTCCACCGCGGGTTCGTCGTGGTCGCGGCGGGCGGGGGCGGGATCCCCGTCACGCGCGGCGCGGACGGATCCTTCCGCGGGGTGGAGGCGGTCGTCGACAAGGACCTGGTCGCCAGCCTGCTGGCGCGGGATCTCGGCGCGGAGCGGCTGGTGATCTCGACCTCGGTCCCCAAGGTCGCGCTCAACTACGGCACGCCGCGGCAGCGCGATCTGGATCTGCTGACGGTGGAAGAGGCGAGGCGGCACCTGGACGCCGGGCAGTTTCCTCCCGGCAGCATGGGGCCCAAGATCCGGGCCGCCGTCGAGTTTCTCGAGCACGGAGGCCGGGACGTCATCATCACGTCGCCGGAGTGGCTGGGCCGGGCCATGGACGGCCGGGCCGGCACCCGGATCGTCGGCCGGACCGAACCGCGGTAGGGAGGGAGCGTCGTGGATAAGGCAGCGCAAAAGCCGATCGAAGCGAGGAGTGGTCCAAAGGTGGCCGGCGAGTTGCGGCTGGCCGATCGGATGGGCGTCCTCGGCACGGAGACCGCGTTTGAGGTGCTCGCCCGGGCGAAGGCCCTCGAGGCCGCCGGACGCTCGATTATCCATCTGGAGATCGGCGAGCCCGATTTCGACACCCCCGAGCACATCAAGGAGGCCGCGGTCCGGGCGCTGCGCGACGGGTACACCCATTACACGCCCGCCGCCGGGCTGCTCGAGGCGCGCGAGGCCATCGCCGAGCACGTCGGGGCGCTGCGGGGGATCACCGTGGCCCCGGATGAAGTCGTCATCACCCCCGGCGCCAAGCCCGTCATGTTCTTCCTGGTGCTGGCCCTGGTCAATCCAGGCGACGAGGTGATCTACCCCGACCCGGGCTTTCCGATTTACGAATCGGTGGCGCGGTTTGTGGGAGCCCGTCCCGTCCCCTGGGTGCTGCGCGAGGAGCGGCAGTTTCGGGCCGACCCGGAGGAGCTGCGCGCGCTCCTGACCCCGCGCACGAAGCTGATCATCTTGAACTCCCCGCACAATCCCGCCGCCAGCGTCCTGTCACGCCGCGACGTGGAGGCGGTGGCCGAGATCGTGCGGGGCCGGCCGGTCACCGTCCTCGCGGATGAGATCTACGGACGGATCCTCTATGACGGGACGTTTGCCAGTCTGGCCAGCGTTCCAGAGGTGCGCGCGCAGACGGTGATCCTCGACGGCTTCAGCAAGACCTATGCGATGACCGGGTGGCGTCTCGGGTACGGCGTGATGCAGGCCGGCCTCGCCGCGCGCATCACGCAGTTGATGGTGAACTCCAACTCCTGCACCGCGGCGTTCACGCAGATGGCCGGAATCGCCGCGCTGCGGGGTCCCCAGGACGGTGTCGCTCGGATGGTCGCGGAGTTCCGCCGCCGCCGCGACGTCATCGTCACCGGGCTCAATGCGCTGCCGGGCGTGACGTGCCTGCGGCCTCCGGGCGCGTTCTACGCGTTCCCGAACATCCGCAAGATCGACCCGGATGCCGGGCGCCTGCAAGATCACCTTCTCCGCGAGGCGGGCGTGGCCGTGCTCGCCGGGACCGCGTTCGGGGCCCACGGGCAGGGATACCTGCGCCTGAGTTACGCCAACTCGATCGAGGCGATCACCGAGGCCCTCCGCCGGATGACCCAGGCGATCGCCCGCTACGCGCCTCAGGCCAAAGCGTAGCGGCTCACGGCCCGGGCAGGACGTCGGGCGTTCGCGCCTGGGCTTCTCCGCCGTCCGAGGGCGCGGCGGCGGCCGGGACGTAGACGTAGGCATCGAGCGTGCGGCCTTCGATCGTGTTGACCCCGACGACGATCCGGCGGTAACGGTCTCCTTCGTAGGCGTCCAGGATCTGGAGCGCGCGCGCGTCGACGCCGTCGAGCACTTTGCCGGGCACGCGGGCGCCGTCTTCGGGGTAGATCACCGGATACCCGATCGAGGGATCACATGCGCGACGGTAGCCGTTGAGGACCGCCGGGCGCCCAAACAGCCGGTGGCCCAGGAGCCCCTGGACCACCGCGTCGTCTTTCAACGTCCCGTAGACGAAGAGTCGGGAAACCGTCACACCGCCCTGGCCCGCTGGCTCAGCCACTTGCGGATGGCCTCGTGCGCCGCTTCCCACCCCTGGCGAAACGCTTCCTGCGCGACCGACGCGCTCTCTTCCCGCCCGCCGTGGCGCGGCGAGCCGGCGACCAGGCGGGTCTCCACCGTGGCGGCCAGGTCTTCGACCCGCATCCGCTCCAACGCCGTGCGGAGCTCTTCCGGCGCGATGCTGCGGCCGATCTCGACCGGAAGGTGCTCGAGGCGGTGGATGAGCTCGAGGTGGCGCTGGACCGACTTCGACTCGAGCGCGTCCACGGCGTCCTGGGTCGATTCGATGCGCCCCTTGGCGGGCCGCTCCCGGTACCCTTCGATGAAGTAGGCGGGCGATTGATTGAGCGCCTCGCACAGCCGCATGAACGTCTCGAACTTCGGCAGGGCTTTGCCGCGCTCCCAGTCCCCCACCGCGACGCCGCTGCGGAGCCCGAGCCGCTTGGCCAGTTGCGCCTGGCTGATGCCCGCGGCCTGCCGGGCTTCATGGACCCGGCCGCCGAAGGCGCGCCGCAACTCGACTACCGGACGCTGTTCCATGTCCTCATTTTAGGTGACGTCCTCGCAAAGTGCAATCCCGCGACGGCCTCGGGCGCGACGCGCGGGCGTTCCTCAGAACAGCCGCTCCTGCACGCGCGGCCGTTGAATCTGGCGGACCGCTTTGCGCGCGGCGTCGAAGGTCAGCCCATCCGATGTCATCAGCCTGTGAATCACCTTGCCGTCGTGGCCCGGCCGGAACCGGGCGTCCCGGGTGATCGTCGGCTCGCCGCATCCGCAGAGGCACGGCTCGCCCCGTCCGTCGGTGCGCATCGCCGGCGAGTGCCGGCGGAGCCAGCGTTGAAGCTCCGCATCGTCCACGCGCCAGGCGCGGCCGACCCGGACGGCCGGGAGCGCGCCGCGCTGCAGCAGCCGGCGGATCGCCGCCGGCGAGACGCGCAGCAGCGCGGCGACTTCCTGGGGGGTGAGAAACCGCCTCGTCATCGTCGCTCTTGTTTGGCGGCCGGCGCGGCTTCGTCCTGGTCAGTGCGACGAGCTCTTTTGCTGGTAGTCGCGCACCAATCTCGGATTCCGGTCGGCCGCCGCCAGGAGCTCGTCGCGAGCGGCCTGCGGGAGCCCGGTGGTGGCCTCCCGGATCGCGGCGACGTACTGCTCGTGCGATTGGAACGTGGTTTCCGCCAGGCCGGTGGCGACCACCCCGGCGCCGCCGAACTGATCGCCGCCGCCGGTGAGCGCAAACGACAGGCGCGTCCCGAGGTAGGTCCCGAAGAAGAGGAGCGTGGTCTGCCTGCCGTCGCTCGTCATGAGAATCCGGCCGGCCCGGATTGGGCCGGCCTTGGTGGCCATCGTGAACGTCCCGCCGCCGGCCCGCTGGCTCGCCCCGTTCGCGTAGGTATAATTCCCCTCCGTCAGCGGGAGCCCGCCCAGGCTGCCCCGGAGCGTGCCCACGTAGGTGCGCCGGGTGCCCTGGTCCGTCAGCGTCAGCCCCGGGATCGACAGGGGAATGTCAAGGCTGTAGTAGAGGACGTACTCCGGCTGGCCGAACGCGGCGGGCATCTGCCGCGGTATCCCGACGGAGAGCCAGGCGGCGGTCAGGAGACCGGCCAGCGCCGGCCGCCATCGTGCCAGATGTCGCATCACGAGCCTCCCCCCTCCGTTCATCGGTTCGGCGATCCCCGCGCGCATCCCTTCGCTCCGGCCGTGGAATCGTCCGCGGCCTCGCACGGTCTCGACGAGGGCCTGGAGCGGCCTTGTCACTCCGAAAGACGGGGTCGTATAATCAGGGGAAAGCTGGTGCGCGACACCGCGCCGAGATGGCCGTTGGGGGAATGTCGCATGCCGTTCGTCGACAAGACCCTGCATTGCCTCGACTGCGGAAAGGAGTTCGTGTTCACCGCCGGCGAGCAGGAGTTCTACCAGAAGAAGGGGTTCACGAACGAGCCGCTGCGGTGCAAAGATTGCCGGGACGCGCGGAAGCGATCACGCGAGGGAGCCCCCGGGCTGCCGCGCGAGATGTTCGAGGCCGTCTGCGCGAAGTGCGGGGCGAAAACCCAGGTGCCGTTTCGTCCTCGGGAGGATCGCCCTGTCTATTGCCAGGACTGCTTCCGCGAGATCCGCGCGCAGCAGCGCGTGGGCTAGGGCCCGGCCCCGCTTGTCCCCAATCATGTTCCGGCCCGCTGTGGGCCGTCCCGCCGCGCTCGCCGGGCTCGTCGCGTTCGGTCTCGCCGCCTGCGGACCCGCGGCTCTGGGCCCGCCGCTGCCGCCGCCGCCCCACCCCGGCGTGCGCGGTCCGTCGGTGACCGCGATCGTCCAGACGGGTGTGCTGCGCGTGGCCTCGGATCTCTCCGATCCTCCGCTGGCGTTTCGAGAGGGAGCGGCGCCCCGCGGGTTCGAGATCGATCTGGCCGGGCTGCTGGCGGCCTCGCTGGGCGTGCGCCTGGAGGTGCACGACACACCCCGGGTCCTCCTGCGCGCGGGGTTCTCCGGCGCGGATCTCATCATCAGCGCGATGCGGAAGGAGGAGGTGCCGGGGCCGGCCTCAGAGTCCTACTACACGATGAGTCAGGGCATACTCTGGGGGGGAAACGAGGCGCCGGTCCGCGACCACCCGCTGCGCAAGGTCCGCGTGGCGGTGCAGGGGAAAAGCCCCGCCGAGACGCTGGCCGAGCAGATGGGCGCCGGCCCGATCCTCCCGGCGTACCTCCCCGCGGCGGCCCTGGCGGCCGTGTCGCGGGGAGAGGTCCAGGCCGCCGTGGCCGACCTGCCCGTGATCCTGGACTACGCACGGACCCGCCGCGGCCTCAGGGTCTCGGCGGGACCGTGGGCGGAGGTTCCCCTGGTCGTGGGGGTGCGGCCCGATGGGCCGGATCTCCTGGTCTTCATCTCCGCCGCGATCCGCGAGCTCGAGCATACCGGAGGCCTGGCGCAGCTGCGGCGGCGGTGGCACCTGTGAGCACCCGCCGCGCGGCGCCCCGGAGGAGACGATGAATATCATCGTGGTCGGCCGAAACGTCGAGGTCAGCGAGGCGCTACGGGCGCGGGTGACGGAGAAGGTGGAGCGGCTCGCGCATCACTTCGAGCAGGTGCAGAAGGTCCAGGCGCTGCTGCGCGTCGAGCCGCACCCCGGCCGGAACCGAATCGTCGAGGTGACGCTCTGGGGGGACGGCGTCGTCCTCCGGGGTGAGGAGGCCGGTCAGGATATGTACGTTTCCATCGATCGCGTGGTCAACAAATTGGACAAGCAAATCAGCAAGTTTCGCAGCCGGGTCATCAAGCGGCGGCGGGTCATGGCGGGGCGCCGGAAGCAGCAGGCGGCGGCTGCCGCCGAAGCGGCCCTGCGCGCGGGGCTCCTGTCCGAGCAGCCGCGGGACGGCGAACCGGGCCCCCCGCCCATCCAGATCCACCGCCGCAAGCGCTTCGAGATGAAGCCGACGGCGCCCGACGAGGCCGCCGTGCAGATGGAGCTGCTCGGGCACGCGTTCTTCATGTTCCGCAACTCCGAGACCCTCGAAATCAACGTCGTCTATCGGCGCGCCGATGGCCGCTACGGATTGATCGAGCCGGAAGACTGAGAGGTTCGTGATGGGCGGGGGGGAGCAGCGGTCTGTGGCCCAGGACGCGGAGGGCGTGATCCGGCGCATCCGCGGGGTCTCGGCGACCCGGGTCGATCTCGGCGCGGACGGCCGGATCGAGCAGATCCATGTGCTCGGGTCCGCCGATCGGACGGCCCGGGTCCTGGCGGGGGATGTCATCGCGGCCCTGGGCGCTGAATTGGGCGTCACCCTGGAGGCCTCTCAGGTCCGGGTCGCGCTCCTCCGCCCGGGACAGACGCAGCCGGGGCCGGCCCCCCTGCGGGCCCGGCTCAAGTACGTCGGGCTGACGATGACGACCCTCCGCACCTCGCTCGAGGCCCGGGTGAAGGTGGAGCACGATGGGCTGATGTACGAAGGCGCCGTGGCCGGCCCCGGCGGCGCGGCTCAGGGACTGGAGATCGTGGGCCAGGCCGCTCTCCGCGCGGTCGAGACCTACCTGCGCACCGACGGCGTCTTTCGCCTTGCGCTGGCCACCGTCGCCCCGTTCGGCCTGCACCGGGTCGCGATTGCCATCGTCACCTGGACGGGACCGGAAGAGGAGCTGCTCAGCGGCGCGGCCATCGTCCACGACGATCCCCGGGAGGCCGTGGTCCGGGCCGTGCTCGATGCGGTCAACCGGCCGGTGAGCTGGCTTGGGCCCGGCTGAGCGCGTCCGCAACGCTGTGGCGGTGGCCTGCGCGGCCGCGCTCGCGGTGGGGGCCGGGCCCGCTTCCCTTGGGTCCACGCCTCGCGTCGGTCCACCCTCCGCGGCCCGGGGCGTCCCGGTGCTGATGTACCACCGGGTCGACCTGCGTCTGTCCGCGCGAGATCCGATCACGGTGCACCTCACCGTCATGGCGCCGGCGTTCGAGACGCAGCTCCGGCTGCTGCGGGACGCGGGGGACCGATCGATGACGCTCGACGCCCTGCGAACGGCCGTCGACCGCCGTGCGCCGCTGCCGGCGCGCCGCGTCGTCCTCACGTTCGATGATGGGTACGAGGACAACTACACCGTGGTGTTCCCGCTGCTCCGCCGGTACGGGTTCATCGGCACGTTCTTCGTGGTGACGTCCACGATCGGCACCCGGGATCACCTGACGCCCGCCCAGCTCCGGGAGATGGCCGAGGCGGGGATGGAGATCGAGTCCCACGGCGTTCACCATGTCGATTTCTCCCTTCTGCCGCCGGCGGAGGCGCGGCGCGAGCTCGCGCGCAGCCGCAAGACGATCGAAGCGTGGACGGGGCGTCCCGTCGCCTACTTCGCGTATCCGGCGGGGCGGTACAATGCCGGGGTCGAGCGGATCCTGGAAGACCTCGGCTATCGCGGCGCCGTCACCGAGCGGCCGGGGTTCGTGTCGCCGGGAAGCCCGCCGTACCTCCTGGAGCGGGTCCGGATCGACCACGACGACACCGCCGAGTCCTTCGCCCGCAGGCTGGGGCTCCCCCGGTAGTCCCCCGGCATGAGGCCGGAACGCCTTGCCGGGTGGATTATAATAGTAGGGATGTTTGCCACCGGGAGTTATCGATGCTGAAGCTGCTGCAGTCGTTCCTCGGGGACCCGAGCGAGCGGATCGTCAAACAGCTGGGCGACGCGCTGGTCCCGCAGGTCAACGCGCTCGAGGCGGAGTTCGAAGGCCTGCCGGAGGCGGCCCTCCGCGGCAAGCTGGATGAGCTGCGCTCGCGCGCCCAGGGCGGAGAAGCGCTCGAGGCCCTGATGCCGGAAACGTTCGCGCTCGTGCGCGAGGCGAGCAAGCGGACCCTCGGCCAGCGCCACCACGACGTGCAGCTGATCGGCGGCGCGGTGCTCTTCAGCGGGAAGATCGCGGAGATGAAGACCGGCGAGGGCAAGACGCTGGTGGCGACGCTTCCGCTCGTGCTGAACGCCCTGGAGGGGCGCGGCGGGCACCTCGTCACCCCCAACGACTACCTCTCCCGAATGGGCGCAGGCTGGATGGGCCCCATCTACGCGCTGCTCGGGCTCCGCGTCGGCGTGATCACCCACGAGTTCGCCGGGGTGTACGACCCGGCGTACGAGGATCCCATCCGCCGCGGCGACGACCGGCTCAATCACTTCCGGCCGGTGCCGCGCCGCGAGGCCTACCTCGCGGACATCACGTATGGGACGAACAACGAGTTCGGCTTCGATTACCTCCGGGACAACATGGTGATCCGCCGCGAGGACCTGGTCCAGCGCGAACTGCACTACGCGATCGTCGACGAGGTCGACTTCATCCTGATCGACGAGGCGCGCACGCCGCTGATCATCTCCGGCCAGGTGGAGCAGTCCGTGGAGGAGTACTACCGGTTCGCCAAGCTCATCGGCCGGCTTCAGGCCGACCAGGACTACCATGTCGACGAGAAGCTCAGGACCGCCATCCTGACCGAAGAGGGCATCACCGCGATGGAGGGCCTGCTGGGGATCGACAACCTGACCGACCCGCAGCACATCGAGCTGATGCACCACGCCCAGCAGTCGCTGCGCGCCCACACGCTCTACCACCGCGACGTCGAGTACGTGGTCAAGGACGGCCAGGTGATCATCGTCGATGAGTTCACCGGCCGGCTCATGTTCGGCCGCCGGTACAGCGACGGCCTCCACCAGGCGATCGAGGCCAAGGAAGGGGTCCGGATCGAAAAGGAAAGCCAGACCCTGGCGACGATCACGTTCCAGAACTACTTCCGGATGTACCACAGGCTGGCCGGCATGACCGGGACGGCGAAGACCGAGGAGGCGGAGCTGACCCAGATCTACAACCTGCCGGTGGTCGCGATTCCGACCGACCGGCCGATGATCCGGCAAGATCTCCCCGACCTCATCTACAAGCACGAGAAGGCCAAGACCCAGGCGGTCGCCGCCGAGATCGAGGAATGGTACAAGCAGCGGCGCCCGGTGCTCGTCGGCACCCGGTCGATCGAGAAGAGCGAGGCCCTGTCCGCCCTGCTGCGCCGGCGCGGGGTCCCGCACCAGGTGCTGAACGCCAAGTACCACGAGAAGGAGGCGGAGATCATCGCCCAGGCAGGGCGCTCCGCGGCCGTGACGATCGCCACGAACATGGCCGGCCGCGGGGTCGACATCATCCTGGGGGGCAACCCGCCGGAGCCGGGTGATGCCGACAAGGTCAAGGCGCTGGGGGGCCTGCACATCATCGGCACCGAGCGGCACGAGGCCCGGCGGATCGACAACCAGCTGCGCGGTCGCGCCGGCCGCCAGGGGGACCCGGGGTCGTCGCGGTTCTATGTGGCGCTGGACGATGAGCTGATGCGGTTGTTCGCCGGCGAGCGGATCGCCTCGATCATGGAGCGGTTGGGGATCGAAGACGACGTGCCGATCGAGCATGCCATGGTGACGCGCCAGATCGAGGGCGCGCAGAAGAAGGTCGAGTCCTACCACTTCGAGATGCGCAAGCACGTCCTCGAGTACGACGACGTCATGAACGTCCAGCGCAAGGTGATCTACGCTGAGCGCCGCAAGGTCCTCACGGGCGAGAGCGTCCGCGAGAACATCCTGGATTTCATCGAGACCCTGGCGGGGGAGCTCGTCGATGGGTTCTGCTCGACCGAAGTGCGGCCGGAGGAGTGGGACCTCGCCGGGCTGCTGGAGGAGGTGCGGTTCATCTTCCCGCTGCCTCCGGACATCAGCCCCGAGGCGCTTGGGGGCCTGGACGTGGGCGAGGTCCGGGAGCGGCTGCTCGCCGCGGCGCTCGCCGCCTACGACGCGAAGGTCCAGACGGTGGGCCCGGAGACGATGCGCGAGGTGGAACGGGTGGTTCTCCTCCAGACGCTGGACCGGAAGTGGATCGACCACCTCTATGCGATGGACGCCCTCCGGGAAGGCATCGGCCTCAGGGCGTACGGGCAGGCGAACCCCCTGATCGAGTACCAGAAGGAAGGCTACGCCCTCTTCGACCAGTTGAAGCACGATGTGCAGGAGGAGACGGTCAAGTTCCTCTATCTGGTGCAGGTGCAGCCAGCCGGGGCGGTGCCGCTGCGGGCGGTCCGCCCGGCGTATCGCGTCGCCCGCCAGGACGGGGATGGCGAGCGGTCCCGGGCTCAACCGGCCGGGACGCCGGCGCCCGTCCGCGCGGGGAAGGTCGGCCGCAACGACCCGTGCCCGTGCGGCAGCGGAAAGAAGTACAAGAAGTGTCACGGCAAAGATGAGTGATGGTGACGGGCGGGGGGATCTGGGTCCCGCCGTGAGTGCGTAGCGCGCGCCGTCTCGTTCGAGCCGACACCCTCGAGTCCTCGAGGGGCGAGCACCCCGCGCGGCCGGCCGATCTCCTCGCGGTGCTGCTCTCGGCCGCCGGCTTCATCCTGGCGTTCCCGCTGCCCGATCTCGGATTCATCGCCTGGGTGGCGCTCGTCCCGCTGTTCCTGGTCGCCCACCACTGCCCGCCCCGCGCCGCGTCCTGGCTGGGATACCTTTGGGGCGTGGCGGCCTACGGGGGCGTCCTGTGGTGGATGACGACGTTCGGTCTGGTGGTGTGGGCGCTCGCCGCCGCGCTCGCCGCACTCGCTCCCGCCGCGGCGATGCTCGCGATCGCGTGGGTGGAGCGGGACCGCGAAGGCCCGTTCATCGTGCTCTGGATCCCGCTCGTCTGGACCGCCGTCGAGTTTCTCCGCAGCCAGGGCGCGTTGGGCTTCCCGTGGGCGCTGCTCGGCGCGACCCAGCATCGGGCGGTACCGGTCATCCAGGTCGCGTCGCTCGGCGGCGTCTACGCCGTCGGCTTTCTCGTCGCGCTCGTCAATGCGGCCCTGTACGTGATCCTGACGCGCCGGGCCGTCTTGTTGCCCGCGGCGGGCGCCGGGGTGGCGCTGGCGGCCGCGTTGGTGTATGGATTGAACGTCCTCCGGTACCCGGTCCCGGCGACCTTCACGGCCGCCGTCGTGCAGCCGGGTTTCCCCGTTCGCGCGACGTTGGATTCCGGTCTCGCCCGGCGCCGCTTCGAGGATCTCGGACAGCTGACCCAGAAGGCCGCCGCGCGCGGCGCGGCCCTGGTCGTCTGGCCGGAGACCGCCTCCCCGGTCGACCTCCTCGATCCTCGCTCCGTCACCGAGATCCGGTCGTGGGTTCGCCAGGATCACGTCTCCCTGATCGCCAGCAGCCTGGAGGGGGGCCGCACGAACTCCGCGTTCGCGTTTGCGCCGACGGGCGCGCTCCTGGGGCGCTACGAGAAGGTCCGGCTCGTGCCGTTCGCCGAGTACGGGGAGCGCCCGGGGCGCGCCGGCACCGTGCTCCGGACGCCTGTTGCCGCGATCGGCATCGCGATCTGTTACGAGAGCATCTTCCCCGACATCGCGCGGCGGTACGCGCGCGGGGGCGCGACGATGCTCGCCGTGCTCACCAACGACGCCTGGTTCGGCGGCCGGGCGGCGCCGGCGCAGCACGCGGCGCTCGCGCCGTTTCGGGCCGTGGAGGAACGCCGGTATCTTCTGCGCGCCGCGAACGAGGGGATCAGCGCGATCATCGACCCGCGGGGGCGCACGGTCGCCGGGCTCCGGTTGGGAACGCGCGGGATCCTCACGGCGCGGGTGGCGCCGCTCTCCGGGCTCACGCCCTATGCGCGCTACGGCGATGTCTTTGGCTGGGCCGCCGTCCTCGCGACCGCGGCGCTCCTGCTGCCGCGGTCGCTCGGATTCCTCGCCGAGGAGGCGGGGACCGGCGCGTTTCCGCGCCTCCTCGCCCAGTCGGCCCTCCCGTTCCTCGGCCTCGCGGGGGCCGAGTGGCTGCGCGGCCCGGCGCCGGCCGGCGCTGCCCCCGCGGTCCTCCCGGCGTCAATCCTGGCGCTGCTCGCGGTGACCGCGGTCCTCAGCATCGGGCGTCCGGCCCGCGACCTCGGATTCCGGCTGCGGGGGTTTCTCCCCGCCGCGGCCGTGGGGCTGGCCGCGGTCGCAGCACTCACCCTGATCGCGCGGCACGCGTTCGCCGCGCACGGCCCGCCGCCGCCCCTGCTGGCGCCGGCGTTCCAGGGGCCGCACGGGATCCGGTGGGCGGCGGCCGGTGTGCGGGCGCTGGCGGTGGGTCTGGCGTTCGAGTGGTGGCTCCGGGGCCTGGTCTTCGCCGCCGCGGCGGCCTGGCGGAGCGGGGTGGCGGCGGTCCTCTGGCCGGCGTTCCTCGGGATGGCCGCGGCATCCCTGCGCGGTCCCGAGGCGATGGCGTGGGCGCTGTACGGCGGTGTGATCTTCGGGGCGATTCGCGCGCGGTGGGCGCAGATCCCCGCGCTGGCGGTGGCCCACGGCGCGGGGACCATCCTCCTCGGTTTTTTGTTTTCGCCCTGGTGAATGCTATAATGGCGCTGGCCGCGATCGCCGCGGCCCGGGCGGCGGGCAGGCGGCCGGCGCTCGGCGGGCGTCCAGTTCACCGGCATCCCGGGCATCTTATCCTTGGAGATCAGATGGTCGTTGTAGTCGTTGTAGATGGGAGGGTCATCGGTGACGGTTGAGGAACTCCGGCGCACCCTCGGTGAGTATCGAGAGCGCGTGGAGAGCATCGGGAGGCACCTTTGACCTTCCGCGCCAGCAGGCCCGCCTCGCCGACCTCGAGCGGCAGATGCAGCAGCCGACCTTTTGGGAGCACCAGGACGCCGCCCGCCGGACGTCCAGGGAGGTCGCGGCGCTCCGCTCGCGGATCGATGAGTTAGACCGCCTCCGTCAGGAGGTGTCCGATCTGCAGGAACTCACCGAACTGGCCGCGGGGGAAGGGGATGGCGCCCTCGCCGACATCGAGCGGGAGGTCCGTGCCCTCGGCGGCACCCTGGACCGGCTCGAACTGGGTGCGCTCCTCGGCGGGGAGCACGACGCCGCCAATGCCATCCTCTCGATCCACGCCGGCGCGGGCGGCACCGAATCCCAGGATTGGGTCGATATGCTGCTGCGTATGTACCTGAGGTGGGCGGAGACCCGCGGCTACCGGACCGAGGTCGTCGACCTCTCGCCTGGGGAAGAGGCCGGGACGAAGAGCGTCACGGTGATTGTCTCGGGGCCGAACGCCTACGGGTACCTCCGGGGCGAGCGCGGCGTGCACCGGCTGGTGCGGCTCTCGCCATTTGACGCCGCGCACCGGCGGCACACCTCGTTTGCGCTCGTGGATGTGATTCCGGAGGTCGAGGCGGCCGACGTCCAGGTCAAGGAGGACGATCTGCGGATCGATACCTACCGCTCCGGCGGCGCCGGCGGCCAGAACGTGAACAAGGTAGAGACGGCGGTGCGCATTACCCACGTGCCCACCGGGATCGTCGTGCAATGTCAGAACGAGCGCTCTCAGCACGCCAACAAGCTCACCGCGATGAAATTGCTCCAGGCGAGGCTCTACGAACTGCAGCACGAGGAGCAGCAACAGAAGCTCTCCGCCCTGCGCGGGGAGCACCGCGACGCCGCCTGGGGCAATCAGATCCGATCGTACGTCCTCCACCCGTACACGCTGGTCAAAGACCACCGGACGGCCCTGGAGACCGGGAACATCCAGGCGGTGCTCGACGGCGGCCTTGATCCGTTCATCGACGCGTGGCTGCGCTCAGGGCAGCCGAGCGACGCCGGCGCCCACCGGGCGGCCGAGACGCGGGGTCCGGGGCCCGCGGCGAGGTCGTGAGCGTGGCGGCCGTCCCCCCGCGGAGGAAGGTGTGGCTGCTCGCGGTCGGGGTGCTCGCCGTTGCCGTGGGCGCCAATCTGGGGACCCCTGCCGTCACGGGCGCCGCGTTGAAGGGGTATCTGCGCTCCCAGCTCTCCGGGAGCCGCGTCGAGGTGGACCTCCAGGCGTCGCCTCCGATCGCGCTGTGGTGGGGCCGCGCGGCGATGGTGACCGTGGCGGCGCACAACGTCCAGATGGGGACGCTCGGGATGGAACGCTTCGACGCCTCGTTCGACACGCTGCGGTTCGACCCCCAGGCGCTCTACGTTCACCGGACCCTGGTGATCCGGTCGTTGCGGAGCGGAAGCGCGCGCGCGACGGTGACCCAGGAGGACCTGGCGCGCGCCCTCGCGCACTCGCCGGCCATCCGGGTCGACTCCGTCGTGCTGCAGCCCGGGCGGGTGTGGGTCCGGGGAGCCATCCGGGCGTTCGGCGCGGAGCTCCCCGCCGAAGGCCTCGGGCGGCTCGTGCTGAACGGGGAGACGGCCGTGGATCTCATCCTCGATTCCGTGGTGGTCGCCGGGGGGAGCCTGCCGGGGAGCGTGAGCGGAGAGGCCATGACGATCCGGTCCGCGCTCGAGGTTCCACCGCTGCCGTTCGGGTTTCGGCTCACAGGACTGCGGATGGAGAATGGGAGGCTCGTGCTTGATGCCGGGACGGGGCCGGTCTAGCGGCGTGGCGGGGGACGGATGCCGGTGATCCTGCGGCGGTTCGGCTCCCGGTATCCCGTGCTCGCCGGATGCGTCGTGGCGGGGCTCGTGGCCGCGCTGGTGGTGCTGGTCCACCGCTACCATCTCGAGCAGGCCAACCGCACCGTCGAGATTTCGGTGGACGGGGACGACTGGATGACCCTCGCCCGCCGCACCGGCATCGGCCGCGACAGCCTCTACGATTCGCTGTACCGGGCGGGCGCCCGGAGCGTCACGTTGTACGCCGTCTCGCTCAAGCGCCTCGCGGACTCAGGACGGCTCACCGTCATGACCGGGAGCGATGTCATCAACGCCGCCCGCGCGGGATCGGTGGCCGGGCCGCTGGGCGACCTGCTCCGGATCGGGCAGATCAGCCCGGGCAACACGTACGTGGTGGGCGCGCTTCCGGCGCTGGAGCGTGTTCGGGCCGGTCTCGCGGTGCAGCTGCTGCCGCATACCGGCCAGGGACGAACCAAGCTCCTCACCGGGAGCGGGCCGGTGCTCGAGATCGCGGGGCGCGGGCAAGAGATCGAGGAGGCGCCGCTGGGGCTGCTGCCGGAGGACGCCGCCCAGATCCGCGCGCAGCGTCTGGCGATCGAGGCCCGCATCCGGAACTTTCGCGAGGTCGCGCCGGGCGGGCTGGAGGCGTTCTTTACGGGACTCCGCAGCTTAGGGGAAGACCGGCTCACCTTGATCTTCGATGGCCCCCAGGTGCTGGGGTACGACCGGCTCATCCCCGACGTCGCCGAGCAAATGAAGAGCGCCGGGTTCGCGTTCGGGCAGATCGAGAGCTTCACCGCGCGGCGGCGGCAGCGGGGCGAGCCGGAACTCGCCCTGCGCGTGCAGCCCGCCGTGCTGCGGGTGTTCAGCCTGACGCCTGAGGAACTCGCCACCCTGAATCCGGATGATGCCCGGGATAAGTACGTGCTCGCGGCGCGTGAGCGCAACGTCCGCATCCTCTATGTGCGACCGTTCCTGACCACGCCGGCGGGCGTGGACGAAGTCCAGGCCAACCTCGACTACGTGGCCTCCATCGCGGGCGATCTGCAGCAGGCGGGATACCGGATGGGGAAGGCGGTGCCTCTGCCGGACGTCACGATCTATCCGGTCTGGTTCCTGCTGATGGCCCTCGGGACCCTGGCCGCGTTGGCGATCGCGGCTGCCGAGGTGATGCGGATCCTCGCCCGCCCGATCGCCGCGAGGTCCCCTTCCCGCCCGATCGCCCCGGGGCCCCTGTACGCCGGAGTGGGGGGTGGGGTCGTGCTCACCATGGTCGCCCTCGCGCTGCACCGGGTCACGCTGTGGAGCCAGCTCCTGGCCTTCCTCGCCGCCCTGGCATTTCCCACGCTGTCGCTGATGGGGTTCCTGGTGGAGACCGGCCCCGGCCGGGCCGGGGGGAGCGCCGCGGGCCGGCCGGGGGCGCACCCGGCCGGTTCGGGCGTCGCCCGGGGAGGCGTCTGGCTGCCGGCGGAGAGCATCGGACGCCTGTGGGCCCTCTCGGGGGTGACCGCGCTCGGCGGCCTGATGGTCGCGGCCCTGCTCAGCCAGTGGGCATTCCTGCTGGAGATCCGTCAGTTTCTCGGGGTCAAGCTGGTCCACGTCCTGCCGATCGCCGTGCTCGGTCTGCTGCTCGTTGCGGCAGAGGCTCCGGTCGGCACCCTCTGGGCGCGCCTCCGGTCGTGGGGGCGGCAGCCGCTGCTGCTCGAGTACGGCATCGCCGTCATCCTCGTCGGGGTCGCGGTTGTGTTCGCGCTCGGACGGACCGGAAACACCGGGCTGCCCCTGCTCGGGGCGCTGGAGCTCCGGACCCGGGTCCTCCTGTCGCATCTCGTGATCGCGCGCCCGCGCACGAAAGAATTCTTGATTGGAGATCCTTTCATGGTGCTCGCGTTCGCGCTGATGGCGCTGGGCGCGCGCAAGTGGATTCTGCCGGTGGCGCTTGTCGGGGCGATCGGTCAGGTCGGCCTGGTGAATTCGTTCTCGCATATTCACACGCCGCTCGTCTACGTCTTCCTCCGCACCATCTACGCGCTGGCCTTTGGCTCCGTGATCGGCGCGGGGCTCATCGGGGTGGTGTGTTGGACCCGCCGGTGGTGGTCCCCCGACGCGCGCGATCCCGATGCCCCCGCGGACAAGGTATCCCGAGCGGGTGGGAAGCCGCCTGCGGGTGAGGCGCCGCGCGCGGGCGGGCCGGGTCCGCGGCGCGAGCCCGAACGTCCCGCCGGCTCTGCCGGGGTGCCGCCCAGGCGATGAGCCGGCTGCTCCTCTCCGGCTACTACGGGTTCAACAACCTGGGGGACGAAGCGGTGCTGGGAGCCACCGTGGATGCCCTTCGCGCGCGGTGTCCGCGCGTCGAAATCGCCGTGCTCTCGGCGAACCCCGGAGCGACCGCGGGCGCCCACGGCGTCCTGGCGATCCCCCGCAGCCACCCCCGGGACGTCGCGCAGGCGCTCCGGCGATGCGACCTCTGCCTGTCCGGCGGCGGAAGCCTGTTCCAGGATGTCACGTCCTGGCGCAGTCCGTGGTACTACCTCGCGGTGCTCGCGCTGGCTCAGCGCCTCGGCCGGAGGACGGCGCTGTATGCGCAGGGGATCGGGCCGCTGCGCGGGCGGTTGGCGCGGTCGGCCGTCCGCCGGGTGCTGAACGCCGTCGACCTCATCACGCTGCGGGATCGGGATTCCCTCGCCACCCTGGCCGCCTTGGGCGTCGACCGGCCGCCCGTTGCGCTCGCCGCCGACCCCGCGCTGCTCCTCAGCCCGGAGTGGTCGCCAACCGTGGCGGCCGAGCACGCCCGGTGGGGCGCGGGGGTTCACTTCGGGCTCGCCGTCCGGGCGTGGAATCACGAACGCTGGCTCGGCACGGTATCCGCGGCCGCCCGAATTGCGGCGGAGCGGTGCCGCGTCCGCTGGGTCTGTCTCCCGCTGCACCCGCCTGGGGATCTTGCCGTGGCCGAGCGCCTGGCCGCGGAGATCGGCTCCGCGGCGGGGCTGGTGCGCACCCCGCTACGTCCACGCGAGATGCTGGCGCTCTTTGGCGCCCTCGGCCTCGTGGTCGGCATGCGTCTCCACGCGCTCATCTTCGCCGCGATCCACGGCGTGCCGATGATCTCGCTGGCGTATGATCCAAAGGTCAGCGCGTTCGCCCGGGAACTGGGCGAGCCCGCGCTCGACGCCGGCGCCCTCTCGGTCGAATCGCTCGCCGGGGTGATCGAGGAGACGGCGGGCGGTCTCGCCGGACGCCGGGCGCGTCTCCTCGCCGCCGTCGGCCCGCTTCGCGCCCGCGCCGCCCTGGCTCCCCGGCTCGTGGCCGATCTCGTGGCATGACCCGGGTCGACGTGCTCGGCGTGGGCTTCGACCCGGTCGACCTCGACGGGGCGGTCGCGGCGGCCGTGGGCCTGGCGGGCGATCCCGGCCCTCATCTCGTGGTGACCGCCAATGTCGAACTGCTCATGCGGGCGCGCCGCGCCCCCGACCTCCGGGAGATCCTCCACCGGGCCGCGCTGGTCGTCCCCGACGGCATCGGCGTGGTCTGGGGCGCGCGCCAGCTGGGGCGGCGGATGCCGGGCCGCGTGCCCGGGATCGACCTCGCGGACCGGCTGTGCGGCGAGGGAGCGAAGCGTGGATGGCGGATCTTCCTGTTGGGCGGGCCGCCGGGCGTCGCCGAGCAGGCGGCCGCGCGCCTCCGGAGCCTCCACCCCGGCATCGTGATCGCGGGGGCGGCGCACGGATTCTTCGGGCCCGAAGAGGAGCCGCCTGTGCTCGGGGCGATTCGCGCCGCCGCGCCCACGCTGCTGCTGGCGGGGCTGGGAAGCCCCCGGCAGGAGCGCTGGCTCGACCGGCATCTCGCCTCCCTGGCGGCGCCGGTGGCGATCGGGGTGGGCGGATCGCTGGACGTCTGGGCGGGAAGGGTGCCCCGGGCTCCGCGCGTCGTGCAGGCGCTGGGGTTGGAGTGGTGCTACCGGCTGATCCGCCAACCCAGCCGCTTCGCCCGGCAGCTCGCGATCCCGCAGTTTATCGCAACTATCTGGCAAGAACGATGGCGCAACGGCGCGCGTTGACGGCGGGCGTGTTCAGGAGGAGTTCCCCTCGGGATCATGGAATAGGGGCGGGCACCCGGCCGGGATCGCCGCAGCAGGCCAAGGAGCACACACGGCATGGGGGAGTGTCTCAGGGTCTCAGCCGACTCGAAACCCAAGGCCGTCGCCGGGGCGCTCGCCGCCGTGCTGCGCGAGAAGGGAGCGGTTGAAATTCAGGCGATCGGCGCCGGCGCGGTGAACCAGGCCGTCAAGGCGATCGCGATCACCCGGGGGTTCGTCGCGCCGAACGGGATCGACCTCATCGCCATCCCCGCGTTCACCAAAGTCGAGATCGACGGCGAGGAGCGCACGGCCATTCGGTTCATGGTGCAGGCCCGCTGAAGGTTTTCTGCGGCACCGCGAATCGCCCCCTCGGGCAGGAAGTGGCCGACGAACTGTCGTTCGCCTTGGGCCACGTCACCATCCGGCGGTTTGAGGACGGCGAGATCTACGCCCGGTTCGAGGAAAGCGTCCGCGGGGAAGACGTGTTCGTCATCCAGCCCACCTGTCCCCCGGTCAACGAGAACCTCATGGAACTGCTGGTGATGGTGGACGCGCTCCGCCGGGCCTCGGCCGGGCGCATCACCGCGGTGATCCCGTACTACGGGTACGCGCGCCAGGACAAGAAGCACGCGCCCCGCGAGCCGATCACCGGCCGGCTCGTGGCCGATCTCCTCCAGAGCGCGGGGGTGCACCGGATTCTGGCGCTGGACCTGGACGCCGATCAGATCGAGGGCTTCTTCAACATTCCGGTGGACCATCTGCGGGCGCTGCCGCTGTTTGCCGAGTACCTGCAGGAGAAGGCCCTGCCCCCGGCGGTCGTCGTCGCGCCCGACGACGGGGCCGTCAAGATTGCCTACCGCCTGGCCGAGCGGCTGCGGCTGCCGCTGTCGGTCGTCTTCCAGCGCCGCCTGGGCCCCGACGCGAAGCAAACGGTGCAGGTTGTCGGCGAAGTGGAGGGGCGGATTCCGATTCTCATCGACCGGATCCTCTCGACGGGCGGGACCATCGCGAGCGCCCTGGACGCCCTGATCGGGCACGGCGCGCGGCCGGAAGCGTACGTCTGCGCCACCCATGCCGTGCTGGCCGGCCCCGTGGCGAAGACCCTGGACCGCGACGACGTGCAGGAGTTCGCGTTCACCAACAGCATCCCGATCCCTCCGGAGCTGCGGACGGACCGGATACGCATCCTCTCCGCCGCGCCCCTGCTCGCCCGCGCCATGCGCAACATCCATCTCAACGAATCGGTGAGCACCCTCTTCACGTAAGGGCCGCTCGGCACAATCGGTCGCGTCATCAACGGTTTGCGCCTGCGCCGGCGGCTATGCTACCCTGGCAGCGTGACGCAGTCAGCGACGGGCCACGTCCGCACCCGGTACGCGCCCAGCCCCACCGGGTACCTCCACGTGGGGGGCGCCTGGATGGCCTTTTTCAACTGGCTGTTCGCGCGCCACTCCAAGGGCCAGTTCGTCATCCGGATCGAGGACACCGACCGGGACCGGTCCACCGAAGCCTACGAAGCGGCGATCATCGAGGACCTGCGGTGGCTGGGGATCGACTGGGAGGAGGGCCCCGATACCGGCGGTCCGTACGGGCCGTACCGGCAGACCGAGCGGAGCGCGCTCTACCACGAACACGCGGAGCTCCTGCGCGCGCGCGGGGCCGCCTACCCCTGCTACTGTACGCGCGAGGAACTGGACGCAGACCGCGAGCAGGCGATCGCGGCGCACCGCCCGTACCGGTATGTCGGCCGCTGCCGGAACCTTTCGGAGGCGGAGCGGCGCCGGCGGGAGGCCGACGGGCGGGTGGCCACGCTCCGGTTCCGGGTCCCCGAGGGGCACCCGACCATCGTCGTCGAGGACCTCGTGCTCGGCCGCGTGGAGTTCGAGCCGGCGGATCTCGATGACTTCATCATCCAGCGGTCCGACGGCACGCCCCTCTACAACTTCGCCAACGTCGTCGACGACCGCGGGATGCGGATGACGCATATCGTCCGGGGCTCGGAACACCTGTCCAACACCCCCCGGCAGTTCTTGATGTACGAGGCGTTCGGATGGGACCCGCCCCGGGTCGCCCACCTGCCGGTGCTCCTGGGCGTGGACCGGAAGAAGCTCAGCAAGCGGCACGGCGACACGTCGGTGCGCGACTACGCGCGGCTGGGCTATCTCCCCGAAGCGCTGGTGAACTTTTTCGCCCTGATGGGATGGTACCCGGAAGACGGCCGGGAACTGTTCACCGTCCCGGAACTGATCGAGCGCTTCCGGATCGAGGAGATGGGGAAGAGCGCGGCGGTCTTCGACATCCAGAAGCTCAACTGGATGAATGGGGTCTACCTGCAGGCGGTGGCCCGTCAGAATCCGGACCGCGTGATCGACCTCGTGGTCGCCTCCCTGAAAGACGAGCACCTCCTCAACGGCGAGGTGAGCGCCGAGGTGCGCGCCTACGTCGGCCGCGTGGTGGCGATCCTGGGGGAGCGGCTCCGGCTTCCCAGGGATGTCGTGACGTACGGGGATTTCTTCTTCCGGGATGTCGAGTACGATCCGCAGGCGGTCCAAAAGGTCCTCAGCGGCCCGGGCGTCACGGCCCTCCTCCGGCGCGCCCGCGCCGCCCTCGGCGCGCTCCCCGTATGGAGTCTGGCCTCGATCGACGCGACGGTGCGCGGCGCGGCGGCGGAGAGCGGCGTGGCGGCCAAGGATGTGATCCATCCCCTCCGGGTCGCGCTCACTGGGAAGACCGTCGGGCCGGGTCTGTTCGAGCTGATCGAGGTGCTGGGGAAGGAGCGCGTGCTCGCGCGGCTGGACCGGGCGATCGCGCTCATCGAGTCCGCAGGGCCCTCCGCGGCCGCGAGAGGCTAGGGTCGAAGCCCGGCGCGGCTTACTCGTCTACTGAGGGAATGGCCCGCCCCGGGCCGGGCCCGAGCCACTCCAGGTGGCCGCACGCAAAGCACAGCCAGACATCGGGCCCGCGGTCCTCGTAGAGGAACATCGGGTGCATCTCTCCGCGGCACTGCGGGCAGACCAGGGTGGCGTCGCCGATCTCGTTGGGGGACTGCGGTTCACCCGGTCGCTCCTCATGGCTGGAGTCCTTCCGGCGCCGCGTGTTCATGAGGCGATGGTATCACATGGCCCGTGCGTTGACACCCATCCTCCGGGGCTCATATAATGAGGACGCTCCGCACGTACTGGGGGATCGTCTAGCGGTAGGACGACGGGCTCTGGACCCGTTAGCGGGGGTTCGAATCCTCCTCCCCCAGCCATTTGTTAGGTCGGTCCTCTGGCTCGGTCGAGATCGGGGTTAGAGATTAGGGAGACCCCTGTGCCCGGTCAACTGGTCTCGTAGGTCCTCGATGTCCTTGAGGATGGTTTTTTGATCCACCCCAGTTTCTACTGACCTTTTGAGGTCATCAACGCTCTTTAACAGGTCCCCAGTCCCTTCCGGCAGCAAGATCAGAAACATGTGCCAATTGTACGCATGATACAGGAGTTCGTAAGTAAAACCAAACCCCAACCACTCATCATCTGGATCGCGAAGAAACATCTCGGCTCCCGCGATGAAGTCGAGCGCGGCATCAACACCCTCGACATAGGTATGGGACAGACCGGGAACGATCATCTCGTCTGGGGCGGTTGGATAGACTTTTTGGAAGGCAGCCTTGGCCGCGGTGTAGGCGTCAGAGCCGCGTTGAAAGAGCGCCCGAGCCAGCTCAAGCTTTTGTTCTCTACTTAGCTTGTTGAAGTCGTTCCGTCTACGGTTGTCCACTGCCTTGCCTCCTCCCCTTCAGACCCCCATTTTGCGCGAGGCAACAGCTTTGCCTTCCCTGGATCCCGCTGTGGGCTTCTGGAAAGTGGCCACCTTCGCCTTTGAGCGTCAAGATGGGAACAATCGTGGTCTTGAACGTTTCCGGGATGGAGGAGGAGAAAGCCGGCAGACTATTGGTCCCATTGCACAGAGTCTCCGCTTCGAGATGGTCGCCTCCCAGTCGTCGAAACCTCGAAAAAGCCGATTGAGCAGTCGAGAAAAGTCAATTCGATGTTGAGAATCTTCATTGTCTTATCAGCGGGCTTGATCGAGGTTGAACACTTGTGGTACACTCCGCGAGGGTGAGAGTTGATGCCATCCACGCGTCCAAGGATCAATACCGTATTGGAGCCTCCGGTCTATCAGGCGGTCAAGCGATTGGCAGACCGTGACCACGTGTCGCTGTCCCAAAAAGTCCGCGACCTGGTGCGCGAAGCGTTGGAGCTTCTGGAGGACGCCGCTCTGGAAGAGCTCGTCACCGAACGCCGGAACAATCCAGCCCGGTCGATTTCCCACGCGGAACTCAAGCGGCGGTTGAGGACCAGGTAGCCGGTGAGCGCCGGCTACTCGGTGGTGTATCGTCCGGAAACCGTCACTGAAGACCTTCCCCGCATCCCACGAAATATGCAGACGCGCATCATGCGTGCGATCGAGAGCCGTCTGATGACAGAACCGGCCAGGTATGGAGAGCGCCTTCGGCGTTCCTTGACGGGGTTGTGGAAACTCCGCGTTGGCGACTACCGCGTCTGCTACGAGATCCAAGGGCGCACTGTGACGGTATGGGCGATTCGCAGCCGACGGGACGTCTACGCGATCCTGGAACGCCGCCGGCCGACTTGAGTCGTATTTGGGTCGAGGGAGAATAAACCCTCTTACACAGTCCCAGGCTTGCCCCTTCGAGCGTCTTAGCTGACTATAACTCGAAGGGGCTGAGATCAGGGAGACCCCTGGACCCGGTTAGGCGGATTTGTCGATTTCGAGCCTCTCCATTCGACTAGGCAGTGACAGAGAGGATCGATGGGTTGCGGGTCCGGCTCCAACGACAGGGTTTGGGCGGCCGCTTCTTTCCAGTTGACATATTCCCTTATGGGAATGTAATGTGTAAATGGCACGGGCAGACCACGGGGAGAGGTGTGAGATGAGAGAAACGAGAGAGGCACTTCCGCAAATCGTCTCGCCTGAGGAATGGCTCAAGGTTCGCGACCAACTGCTCGTCAAGGAGAAAGATCTCACCCGGCAATTGGACACGCTGGCCGCAGAGCGCCGGCGGCTGCCCATGGTCAGGATCGAGAAGCAGTACACCTTCGATGGTCCGAAGGGCCAGGTCAGCCTGCTCGACCTGTTCGACGGGCGGCGCCAGCTGATTGTCTACCACTTCATGTTCGCGCCGGGCGGAACGCCGTGCACGGGCTGTTCGTCGTTTGCCGACAACATCGGCCATCTCGCTCATCTCCGCGCCCGGAACACCTCCCTGGTGCTGGTGTCCCGCGCTCCGCTGACCGAGATCCAACCCTACAAGCAGCGGATGGGCTGGGCCGTCCCATGGGTCTCCTCATACCGCAGCGACTTCAACTACGACTTCCGCGTGACGACCCAGGATGGGGAATCGTTCGGACTCAGCGCCTTCCTCCGCGACGCCGAGGCCGTCTATCGCACCTATTTCACGACCGCGCGCGGCGCGGATAGGCTGCGGATCGACTTCAACCTGCTCGACCTGACACCGCTCGGGCGCCAGGAAGAATGGGAGAACTCACCCGAGGGGTGGCCGCAATCCCCACCATACGTTTGGTGGCGCAAGCACGACGAATACGGCGACGTCACATCGCCGAAACTCATCTAGCCAGGAGGGGCACATGACCACGAGAACGGAATACGCGCACGGTGAGTTTTCCTGGGTGGAACTCGCCACCACCGATCTGGCCGCCGCGAAGAGGTTTTACGGTCGGCTTTTCGGATGGCAGGCGTCCGACATGCCCGCCGGCCCCGGCATGACCTATACGATGACCCAGCTAAAGAATCAGTACACCGCGGGGATGTACGCGCTCGACAAGGACAGGCAGGCGAAGGGCGTGCCGCCGCACTGGCTCCCCTACATCAATGTGCGGAACGCCGACGACATCGCCAAGAAGGTCGCGCAAGGCGGCGGCAAGGTGCTTCAAGGTCCATTCGACGTCATGGATGTGGGACGGAGTGCGTTCATCCAGGACCCCACGGGCGCGAAATTCGCGGTCTGGCAGGCAAAGAAGCATCCAGGCGCGGGGATCGTCAACGAGCCCGGCGCGATCTGCTGGAACGAGCTGATGACGCCCAACATCGAGGCCGCGGGGCGATTCTACCGGTCGACGTTCGACTGGAGCGCGGAACTGGTCGACACCAGCGAGGATAGCTCGTACACGATCTTCAAGGCCGGCACCACCCAGGTCGGCGGCATGATGGCGCGGCCGCCCCGGCTGAAAGACGTCCCTCCGAACTGGCTCACGTACTTCGCCGTTGCGGACTGCGACGGCGCTGCCAAGCAAGTCGGGGAGCTCGGCGGTACGGTGCTCAAGGCACCCGACGACATTCCGAACGTAGGCCGGTTTGCGGTCTGCAAAGACGGTCAGGGCGCGGTGTTCGCGGTCTTCACACCCAAGACCCCGTAACTGCCGTTGCGAAGTCGGTGGGTGGTGGGTCGGCCAACCGACCCACCATCCATCAAAGAGAATCTGCACATCAACGTAGAGCTCGCGTATCCCCTGGATTTCATTCCTGTTCCTGACGGATGGGAGGACAGGAGTCCCTTCATCAGGCAGGAGGGACGGGCGTTCTTTTACCACTTCGATCTCTACGCCCAGGCGCTCGCCAAGATCGAGCGGGGACATGCGCAAGACTTGACCGATGTTCAGGAGATGTTGCGTCGAGGCCTCATGACCCCGCCAGAGGACTGGAATACTTTGCCGCTGTCGAGCCCCTCCTGTACCGCTACCCATCCAATCGATCCTCGAGCCCTTCACGCCGCTGTAACCGACGCGTTCCGGCGCTCCTGAGACGGTGGGATTCGCGCCGCGGTCCGACGCCGCCGCTTACGGCCGGCGCAGCACCTGGGGAGTCTTGACCTGGACGAAACTCACCGGCAGTAAGGACCGCGGCAGCCGGATGATGCTGAACGGCGTGGACGGGACGCCGCCCTCGGCCGCCGGCATCGGGCGAGTATCCCTGAAGGTGTACCATACGACAAGCCGGTCGGGGTCGCGGGTGACGCGGACGATGGCGACGGCGGCCGGACCGCGGATCTCACCGGCAAACACCCCAATGACCATGTCACGGGTGAAATCCACCCGGGGGGCCGCACCACCTGCCGGGTCATCGTGCCGGCGCCACAAGGTGCGCCACACGACTTCGTTGCGGACGACCAATCGGCTCGGGGTTCGGATACTCGAGGTGGTGCCCGCGGCGATGGTCACAAACGGGAGCGGAACGCCGCTCGGGACCTGGGCCGCGGCGGGCGACGGCGCGAGCGCAGCCAGCAGGATCACCGCAAGGAGTCGGGGCGCCTGCATCCCCCGACGCGCCCGCGGGGGCCGCGGCCGGACGCCGTCTGCCGGTCCAAAGACTTGAGCGACTCTCCTCATGATCATGCCTCCATTACGCCGTGCCTACAGTCTTCGTACGGTTCCGGCAAGGGCTTCGGTTCCCGGACGGTTGCGATCGCGGGGAAGGACAAAGGGGACGTGAAGCGCGGTCGGTGGCGCCCTTTCAGCGCGCGCCGGGAACGGTTGCCGGGACCGGGGGTCTGGGGATGGGGCCGACCCACCGCAGGACGGTGATCCCGCCGCCGTTGGCGTCGGCCATGTAGAGGAGCCCCGTGTCGCGATCCTGATACACTTCCCGGACCTGCCGGTTGGGGAACCGCCCCGGGTACCGCGGTGAGAGATAGTACCCCACCTCGCGCGGCAGGAAGGGGTCGGAGATGTCCCAGGCGCGGAGCCCCTGCTCGATCCACGCCGTGTAGAGCAGACCGGGCGAGCGGAAGTCGAACCACGGATGGTGGACGTATCCGCCGTTCGAGGGGCAGACAAATTTCCCGGTCGCGCGGTCAACGTTGTCGGTGACATGGGGGATGCGCAGTGTCGCAATGACCTGGGGGTTGGAAAGATCCGAGATGTCGACAATGCGGCCGTACCCGGGTGGGCAGGCGATGATCTCATCCGTGAGAACCACCAGCGTGGGAACCTTGGTTGCGTCTGTGATCACGGGCGCCGCCGTGTGCGTCGCTCCGGTGGCGCCGCCGTGGAAGGGCGGGACATAGTCCAGGCGCGAGATGACCTCGGGGTGAGTCCGGTCGCTCACGTCCACGATCACCATGCCGGCGTCCCGCCAGGCGACGTAGAGCCGGTTGTTGTGGTAGTTGACCTCGTGGCACCAGATACGCTGAGGAGATCCGTCCAGGTTGTTCTGGTCCCTTGGCTCATACGTCTCTTCCAGATACTGCCCCTGGATGTGGACGGCACTCACGAGGGCGGGCCGCTCCGGGTCTGCGTAATCGAGGATCAGAAGCTCGTGGTTCGCCGGTTTGGTTTGCGCCGTCGTCGCGCACCCGTAGACGTACCGGTCGTCGATCTCGAACCCGTGCGTGGCCCCGTGCGGCAGCGTCAGGTAGAAGCCCAGCCGCTGGGGAGTGCGGGGGTTGGAGACATCGTAGAACGCGAAGCCCGCCTGCGCCACGGGACCTCCCGCCGGCTGCTGCGGGTTGGCCGCGCTGGAATCCATGCCGACGACCAGGATCTTCCTCGCGGGATTCAGGCGGAGATAGCTGCACCGCGTCCCAGGGTTGCAGGGGATGAAGCTGATCGCCTTCATGTCGGCGGGGTTGCTCACATCCGCGATCAGGACGCCGAAGCAGGTGGGCGGATCATCGTACCCGGCGAAGTACCCCACGCCTTTGTAGACGCGCGGGACGTTGAAGCCGCACCCCATCCCCCGCTGGCGGGCGGACTCCGTGAGCCACTCGCCCTTGAAGTAGCTGTGGCCGACGATCTCAAAGTTCTTGCTCTGCGAATAACTGATGGTTTCTCCGAGGTCGAGGGTGTACGGCTTTTGGCCGGGCAGCAGCGCAGGCTCCGGGACCTTGCTGCCCGCCCCCTGGCCGGCCGTGAATGCCGACCCGAAGAGCAGCACGACCGCGGCGACGATGGCGGTGACACCAAGCACCTGGCTCTTCATGCCGGGCTCCCTCTCTTTGGCTTATGTGGCCTGACGGCGCGCGCCGCCGCCGGGGACATGCGCCTGCCGCGGCAGAGCCCGTTTGAGGTCGCCGGGCGACCGGAAGCGGCTGAGCGCGAAGAGGCCGATGGGCTGCGCGGTCCTGCCCTGCAGCGCCAGATCGGCGAGGACCTCGCCGACAACGCTCGCGAACTTGAAGCCGTGCCCCGAGAAGCCGCAGGCCACCGTGACGTTCTCGTGCGCCGGGTGGCGGTCGATGATGAAGTGGAGATCCGGGGTGTTCGTGTACATGCAGGTGGCCGTCGCCAGCAGGCTGCCGGCGGCGTCGGGCATCAGCGAGGCGAGATGGTCGCGCATCCGCGCCTTCTCATCATCGCCGACCTGCCGGCGGATCGTCTGCGGCGTGGTGACCTCGGCGAACACATGATGGAACCCGACCTTGAGCCCCTGGCCCTCGATGTACGGAAAGCCGTAGGCATAGTTGCCGTGGTCCTCCCACATGTAGATGGGGAGGCGCTTGAACTCCTCGACGCGGGCCCGCGGTTCAAACCAGTAGAGCACCGCGCGGGTCACCTCCAGCGGGACGCCGAGGTTTTGTAGGAGCTGACCGGTCCATGACCCCGCGGTCACGACGAGGTGACCGGCTTCGTAGGTCCCCCTGGCTGAGCGGACGCTCACCCGGTCCGGCCGCGCCGCCCAGGACGTCGCGGCCTCGTCGAAGCGGAGATCGGCCCCGGCCCGCCTGGCCAGGTCGATGTGCGTGCTCACGCACTGCTCGGGATTGAGGATGCCGGCCTCGTATTCGAGGAGGGCCACCTGGCCGGGCTGAGGCCGGAGCACCGGGTAGCGTTTCCGGATCTCTGCCGCGTCGAGCATCTCGTGGGGGATGCGGTGGGTGCGGGCGCTCAGGGCCGCGCCGGCCACCCCCTCGGCCTCGGGAGCGCCCAGGTGGAGCGCGCCCGTCCTGGTCAGCAGGGTCGTGCCGGCCGCGCGCTCCAGGTCATGCCAGAGATCATAGGCGCGGAACAGGAGCGGGACGTAGTCCGGTCCTTCGAAATAGGCCTGCCGGATCACGCGGGTCCGCGCGTGCGAGGACCCCCGATCGTGCGCGACCCCGAACTGCTCGAGCCCCAGCACGCGCGCTCCGCGCCGGGCCAGATGGTACGCGGCGGCGCTTCCCATGCCGCCGACTCCCAACACGATCACATCGTAGACGGCCATCCCTGCTCCCCTCGCGCGATCTGCCCCCGAGGGTTCCACGATCGCGAGGTCATCCCCTCCAAATCGAGTCTCACAGATGGAAGGCGGTTGTGTTCCAAAGACAGGTCATGTTCGTGACGGGAAATCCGTCATCAGATAACTTGACGGGAAACCCTTCATCTTGATATCATGGTGTCAAGCGAAAAGAGGGAGTCGAGATGTCAAGGGTTGCAACACGCGATCAAGCACTCGTCCGTCGCTTCCGAAATCTCTTTGATCTGACCTACGAGCAACTTGCCTCTCTCACAGCCATCTCGGTCTCAACCTGGGAACGCGTTGAACGCGGAGACACGGATCGCACTCGTGCAACGCGCGGCGTTCGCAACGCTCTTGAGGTCATCGACGAAATCATGCGCTATCTCGACCGTGTTCCCTACGGAACCCTCCAAGCGTGGACTGCGACACCGCGGGGACGTCGCGGGAGCCCAGTCGACCTCGTCCATCGTCCGGGTGGCATTACGCAACTTCTCCAGCAACTTCGCGCGAACGGCGACAGTCTCACATAAGTGAACATCCGCCTTGACCGCGCGCCTCAGTATCTTGGAGGCTTGCTTGAGGTCTTCCGCAACGCGCCGCACACGGCCGCGACGTTCACCATGTGGCGATGTATCCAGGTCCCTCCCAGCCCCGCCGCCCGCCGAAGTCCTATTGATAGCAGTCGCAGTCGCGAATACGCAGGGCGGTGGCACCACCCCGCCGAGTCAGAGGCCTTGTACACGGCCGCCACTCAGGATATTGCGTTGATTGAAGCCACAGTCCACCTGCGCCCTGGTGAAGACCCCATCACGTTCAGAATCGCCCAACTCCGCATCAGCGGCCAGCACACTCTTCGGCTCGCAGACCTTGCACCTCAACTAAGATGGCCCATCGATCACCTTCTCGGAGATGGAAAGGGCTACATTCGCGCGATCTTCGTCGGAACCGCGGCCTGCCGCGCCGGCGTCGACGTACTCATCGTTCCCTCGGCCCAGGCCCCACAGACCGACTGCGCTGTCTGCTACATGCGCCACGCACCCACGATCGAGGTGGTCCATAGCACCGATCGGTCCTTCACCCGAGGAGAGCTACGCGATCTAGTAGAGCCTGTCGGTTAGTTGAATTCTACTCAGCCCTCCCCCGGAGTCTGGGACCGACCGTAACGGGACTTCCAGAATCTACCGCATGCGTGGTGGCCGGAGAAGCTCTGGGGCTTCCATAGCGGAGGACCGTGGGGATGCCGGGGGGTCCTTTCCTTGATCACCCAGAACAACTACCCATCAATGCACCGCTAACTATAATCGGAAGAAAGGACTCTTTCGATCTGAAGATGCCGGTCATCGTGGACAGAGGAGATGGATTGTGGATCTAATCGTTGCATCGGTTGCTTTGCCTGGGCTGATCGTGGGTGCATTCGTTCTCTGGTTTTCGACGAAGGTGCTGAGGTTTCGGGACCCATCGTTCTGGACGTCCCTCCGCTCCATGACTATTGCCGTCGGCGTGTCGATCATCGGTGTTCTCGTGATGCCCATACTTTCATTTTGGGTCATTATTGGAGCCGCGTTGGGGCTCCTGGCTGCCGTCGGCGTGATCTCGATCGCACTGCTCTTCCGGGAACCCCTTTGGAAGACGCTCGCCGCCATCGGGCTGGTGGTGGTAGGTGAGGCCCTCTTTCTCGCCACGAGCCTCGCGATAGTCTCTGACCTCCTCATCCGGGGGCTGAGGGACTCTCCATTTCGGTAAATCATGCTTATGGTTCTCAGCTCTCGATGGCGCTCACCGACGGCCCTCCAGGTTGCTGAACCGCGACATCGCCTTGTCGAAGTAGAGCTCTATCGTCCCCACCGGCCTGTTCCGGTGCTTCGCCACGATCACCTCGCACACGTTCTCCTTCCCCTCCCGCTGCGCTTTCTCGAGGTCGTAGTAGTCCTCCCGGTACAACAACAGCACCACGTCCGCCACGGCTTCCAGCTCCCCCCGACTCCCGGAGATGGCTCAGCATCGCCCGCCGCGCCCCCAGCCCCTCCGCCACCCGGCTCAGCTGCGAGATCGCGATCAGCGGCCCCCCAGTCTCCTTCGCCAGCGACTTCAGCGCCCGCGCGATCTCGCTCAGCTCGTGCGTCCGGTTCTCCGAGCGGCTCCGCGCCTGGATCATCTGGATGTAATCCACCACCACCAGCCCGAGGCCGTGCTCCGCCTTCACCTTCCGCGCCTTCGCCCGGATCTCCATCGCCGAGAGGGTAGGGGAGTCATCGATGTAGATCGGCGCCTCGCTCAGCGCCTCCATCGCCCGCGCCAGCTTCCGCCAGTCCTCGTCCCCCAGAAACCCGGTCCGCAGCTTCGTGTTCTCTACCCCGGCTTCCGCGCACAGCATCCGCGCCACCAGCTGCTCGCTGCTCGTCTCCAGGCTGAACACCGCCACCGGCAGGTGCTCCCGCCGCGTGCTGCGCCGCGCCCAGCGCCCACGTCGTCTTCCCCATCGCCGGCCGGGCCGCCACGATGATCATGTCCCCCGCCTGCCACCCGGCCGTCAGGTGGTCCAGGTCGCTGAAGCCCGTCGCCACCCCGGTCACGTGCCCCTTCTCCCGGTACCGGCAGTCGATGCTCTCGAAACTGGATTTTGAGGATCTCCCGGATCGCCTGCGCGTCTTGGTGCTGCCGGCGCGCGCCGATCGCGAACACCGCCTGCTCGGCCCGGTCCACGAGCTCGGCGACGTCGTCGCCCCCCTCGTACCCGAGCGACGTGATCGCCCCGCCCGCCGCGATCAGGGCCCTTAGCATCGCCTTCTCAAGGACGATTGCCGCGTAGTGGGGCGGCGCCATGACGGGCTCGGCGACGTGATCGTGGAGACGACACGCCGGCCGCGATCTGATATACTCGTCGAGGCGCGGCCCCATCGTCTAGAGGCCTAGGACGCGGCCCTCTCAAGGCCGAAACGGGGATTCGAATTCCCCTGGGGCCACCAACGCGAGCGTCTACTCCGCTTCGAGATCCGGAAAGGCCACGATCCGGCAGATCGACGCTTCCCCGCCGACGAACTTCCACGGAAACGCCCCGACGACGCAGCGCCGGTCGACCAGGGAGGCGAGGTCCCCGCCCAGGTTCTCGGCGTGGATGATTCCCTGCCGGAATGGCTCGCGGTGCATGCAGAAGAGGTGCTCCTCCGGGAAGCGCTCCTCGATCGTGACGCGAAACCGCCGCTCGTACTCCTTGGCCTCGTCCGGCCGCTTCACCCGGATCGAGGTGTTCATGGGATGGTCCGCGGACCCGGTGTCGACCCCGATCCAGCGGAATTTCATCTTGAGCGCCCACTCCGCAAATCGGTGGTCGGGGCCGGGGTGGCGGCAGAAGTATTTCACGAGATCTTCCTCGGGCATGCCGGAGTAGTAGCGGTGCCACCCGGTATGGATGATGAGGATGTCGCGCGGGCGGACGTCGACCTTCTCCTGGACGAGCTCGGGAGTGTAGACGCCCCATTCCCCGACCGCGCTCATGTCCGCGATCGCGGCGGGTCCCACGCACTGCTCCAGCGGCACCGCGGCGATATCCCGCCCGCCGGAGACCCCATGCATCTCGCTGTCGAGGTGCGTGCTGAGGTGCAGCGGGGTCTGGATCATCTGGCTGACGATCCCATGGGTCTGATGCGTCTGGAAATACCACATCTTCATCCCGGGGTATCCCACCCACCCGGGCGAGTGGATGGTGACCGCATGGCTCAGGTCCACGACCCGCACGGCGATGCTCCTTTCCTCGTCCCGGAGAATGCTCGAGCTAGGCGCCGGCCGGGGGCGGCTCCCGGAGCCACGCCAGCACCCGCTCGGGGGTGATGGGCAGCGCGTCGACCGGCCGGCCCAGCGCGTCGCTGACCGCGTTGGCGATGCACGCCGGCGCGCCGATCGTGGCCGATTCTCCCATCCCTTTGAACCCGCCCACCGTGATGGGCGATGGCGTCGACAGGTGAACGATGTGCGCCGAGGGCGTCTCCACCGCGGCCGGGATGAGGTAGTCCATGAACGTCGCGGCCAGCGGCTGCCCGCTGGCATCGTACCGGGCATCCTCGTAGAGCGTTTCGCCCACTCCCTGCGCCAGCCCCCCCTGTGTCTGGCCTTCCACGATCATGGGGTTGACCAGCGGGCCGCAGTCTTCCGCGATGACATAGCGGAGCACCACGACCTGCCCCGTGTGCGGATCCACTTCCACCATCGCAAGATGCACCCCATTGCTGAAGGCCGCCTGAGGCGGATCGTACGACGCCGTGGCTTCCAGCCCGGGTTCCGCGCCCTCGGGGAGCCCGGCGTGGGGGGCCGCGTGCGCGGCCAGGGCCATCTCCCTCCAGGTCACCCGGCGCGCCGGTGCGCCCCTGACGGAGAACCCGCCGCCCTCCGCCACGACGTCTTGAGGGGACGCCTCCAGGAGGCGCGCCGCGACCTCGACCGCCTTCGCCTTGATCCGGTCCGCCGCCCCTGCCAGGGCGCCCCCTCCGGCGACGACGGCGCGGCTGCCAAACGTGCCGCTCCCCGCCGGCGCCAGGTCGGTGTCCGCCGGGGCGATCACGACCATGGCGGGATCCACCCCGAGGGCCGCGGCGACCAGCTGGGCGAAGACCGTCTCGTGTCCCTGTCCCTGCGAGGGGCAGGAGACGTACGCCCACACGGTTCCCATCTCATCGACTTTGATCGTCGCGCCGTCGTACCCGGGAAGCTCGACCATGCCGCGGCGGGAAAACGTCGTTGAGCCCATCCCGGTGTACTCCGTAAACGCGCTGAGCCCGATCCCCACCAGCCGGCCTCCCGCCCGGCCGCGGGCCTGCTCGGCCCTCGCCTCCGGGTACCGGAACGCGGCGAGGGCGGCATCCGCCGTCTTCTGATAATCCCCGCTGTCGTAGACGAGCCCGGAGGCGGAGGTGTGCGGGAACTCTTGGGCCCGGACGAAATTGGCGCGGCGCACCGCGGCAGGATCGGTGCCCGTGGCCGCCGCCACCTTGTCCATCAACCGCTCGGTCACAAAGATCCCGACGCCCATGCCGACCCCGCGGTAGGCGCCGAGCGGACACTTATTGGAGGCCACGGCCAGCGTGGTGTAGGCGTAGGCGGGGACGCGGTAGGGGCCGGGGATAATCTGCACCGTCCCCATCGGCTCGAGGACCGCCGTCACCGGGAAGGCCGGGTACGCTCCGGTATCGGAGATCACGTGGGCGCGCAGTCCGAGGATGCGACCGTCGCCGTCCGCCGCCATCGCCGCTTCGATCGTCTGTTCCCGGGCGTGCGTCATGGTCAGCAGGTTCTCTCGCCGGTCCTCGACCCACTTGACCGGGCGCGCCAGGAGGCGGGCGACCGCACAGGCGACGAGATCCTCGGGGTAGAGCGTCATCTTGGGGCCAAACCCGCCGCCGACGTCGGGAACGCACACGCGGACGCTCGTCTCAGGGAGGTTCAAGAATCTGGCCAGGCCGGTGCGGAGGACGTGGGGGAGCTGCGTCGAGGCCCAGACGGTGAGCCGGCCCCCCGCCTCCCATCGGGCCGCGATGCCGCGCCCTTCCAGCGGAACGCCCGAGAGCCGCTGGTGGTGAAACGTTCCCGCGACGATCACGGGGGCCGCGGCGAACGCGCCCTCCACGTCTCCCCGAGCGTAGGTGCGGCGGAAGTACACGTTCTCGGGGACCGCATCGTGGAGACGCGGCGAGCCGCGCTCGAGCGCGGCCGCGGCCGAGGCCACCACCGGCAGCGGGGAGTAGGCCACCTCGACGGCATCGACGGCATCCTCCGCCACATACCGATCGCGCGCCGCCACGACGGCGACGGCCTCCCCCACGAACCGGACCCGGTCCTGCGCGAGCGCGGGCCACCCCGCGCCGTGGTAGCCCTCCCCGCGAAACTCCGCGCGGATCGACGGGAGCGGGAGCTCGGCGGCGGCCAGCACGGCGACGACCCCCGGGAGCGCGCGCGCCCGGCGCGCGTCGACGTTCCTGAGCGCGGCGTGCGCATGCGGAGACCGCACAAAGGCGAGGTGGAGCGCCCCGGGGACGATCAGATCGTCGAGGTACCGGCCCATGCCGCGGAGCAGGCGCGGGTCTTCCCTGCGCCTGAGAGATTGGCCGACGGGGGAGGGCGCCCGCGGCGACCGCGGACTCACGATTTCGGCGCGACCTCGCTGGGGGAACGCGCGCCCGTTCGGGCGGTCCGGAGCAGCGCCACGACGCGATCCGGGGAGAGGGGGAGGGAGCCGACCTCGACCCCCCACGGGCGGAGTGCGTCGGTGACCGCATTGGCGATCGCCGCGCCCGCGCAGGCCGTGCCCCCTTCGCCGGCGCCCTTGACGCCGAGCGGATTGAGGGGCGTCGGCGTTTCCTCCAGGATCTTGACCGCAAGCGAGAGCGGCATCTCGACGGCCGTCGGCAGCAGGTAGTCCATGAACGTCGTGGCGAGCATCTGGCCGTCCGCGTCGTACACCAGGTCTTCCATGAGGGCGCCGCCGATGCCCTGCGCCAGCCCGCCGACGATCTGCCCGTCGACGATCATCGGGTTGATGGCTTTGCCCACGTCGTAGGCGATCGCGTACGCCAGGATCGTCACCTGGCCGGTGTCAGGGTCGACCTCGACCACGGCCACATGGGTGCCGTACGGGTAGGTCATCTCCGAGACCTGGAAAAACTCGGTGGCCGAGAGCCCCGGGGCGATGCCGAGGGGAAGCGTCTGTGTAGGACCGGATGCCGCCGCCAATGCCTTGAACGTCAGGCCCCGCGCCGGGGCGCCCCGCACGAACACGCGGCGTCCTTCCACCACCAGATCCCCCCGCGCGGCTTCGAGCATTCGCGCCGCGCAGTCGAGGAGCTGGTCTTTCAGCGCCCGCGACGCCAGCAGCACCGCGCTGCCGCCCACCGCGGCGCCGCGGCTGGCGAAGGCTCCCCCTCCATAGGGCACCGCCGCGGTATCGCCGTGGATCACGGTGACGTCGTCGACCGTGACGTTGAGCACCTCGGCGCAGATCTGGGCGAGGGTCGTCTCCACCCCCTGGCCGAGCGAGGCCAGGCCCGAGTAGACGGCGATATGGCCGGAGCCGTCGATCTCCGCGCGCGCCATCTCCCAGGGGCCCAGCCCCGCCTTTTCGACGACGCAGGCGATGCCGATCCCGAGGTACCGTCCCCGCGCGCGTTCCTCCGCCTGGCGCGCGCGCCAGCGCGGATAGTCCACGGTGCTGAGCGCCCAGTCCAGCGCCGACGCGTACGCGCCGGTCTCGTACACCGTGGCGTGGCCGAGGGCGGCCGTCCCCACGCGGAACGGCATCTCCTCCGGCGCGATGAAGTTGAGGCGTCGGATCTCCGCCGGATCGACGCGGACGGCGCCGGCGAGGAGATCCATCATCCGCTCGCGGACAAACGTCCCCTCGTAGCGGCCGGGGGAGCGGTAGGTCCCCGTCGGGGTCTTGTTGGTCACGACGCACGAGACCTCGCACCGGTAATGCGGGATCCGGTAGGGGCCGGGCAGCAGAGCCGCGGTGAGCTCCGGTACCGTCACCCCGTGGGTGCGCACGTACGCGCCCATGTCCACCTGGACGCGGTCGACGAGCGCGATCAGGCGCCCCTCCTTGGTCGCGCCCAGTTCCACGTCGTGGATCTGCTGGCGGGAGTGGTTCGCCGCCACCATGTGCTCGCGCCGATCCTCGATCCACTTCACGGGCTTCCCGAGCCGGATCGCCGCCCAGGGGACCAGAAAGTCTTCGGGATAGAACTCTCCCCGCACGCCAAACCCGCCCCCGACATCGGGCTCCACGAACCGGATGCGGTGGGCCGGGATGTCCAGCAGGTCGGCCAGCACCTGGCGGTTGAAGTGCACCACCTTCGTGGGGCCCCACACCGTGAGCTGGCCGGTGCCGGCATCGAATGCGGCGATGAGGCCTCGGGTTTCCATCGGGACGCCGGTGTGCCGCTGGATGGTGAACCGCTGACGGATCCGGATCGCCGCGCCCCGGAGGAGCGCGTCGCCGGGCTCCCCCGCGCCCATCTCCAGGCGGGCCGCCAGGTTGGTGCCGGCCTCGTCGTGGAGGATGGCCGCTCCGAGCGCCAGGGCCTGTTCGGCGCCGCCGACGGTGGGCAGCCGGCGGTACTGCGCCTCCACGAGGTCCACCGCTTCCTCGGCCACGTACCGATCCCTCGCCACGACCAAGGCGACGGGTTCGCCGACGTACCGCACCCGGCGCTGCGCCAGCGGAAACTGCAGGAAGGGCAGGAGGCTCGGCCGGGGGCTCAGCCGGACCGGAATGGGCGGGACCGCGCCGAGGTCGGCGGCGGTGGCGATCAGGGCGACCCCGTCGAGGGTCTGCGCCCGGGCGGTGTCGATGCGCGTCAGTTCCGCGTGCGCGTGCGGGCTCCGCACCACCGCCGCGTGCAGCATCCCCGCAAGGCGGATGTCGTCCACAAAGCACGCCCGCCCCGTCAGCAGGCGCGGATCCTCCTTGCGCCTGACCGACGCCCCGATGATCACGCTTCGGTCCAGCGGATGCCGCAGGCCCGCAGGAAGTCGAGGTCGGGCGGGCAGGGCCCCCCGACGCTGACCATGCGGGTCTGGGCGCGGACGGTGTGCACGGCCGTGGGCGGGATATGCAGGACGCACTCCCCCTCGACCCGGTGCGTCGTGCCCAGCGTGCGATTCTCGACCGTCCCCCGGCCCTCCAGCACATAGATGGTATCTTCGGAGGTGGGATGCCGGTGGGGCTTGTTGGCCTCGTCGGGCTCCAGGATCACGTAATTCATAGAGGCCGATCTGGCCCCGACCCCCGGCCAGACCACCATCCGGGCATCCCGCGAGATCAGCGGCATCCGCACGCCGTCGCGGTGGACATCGAAGATCCGGATCGGCATGGTCAGGCCCCTCCGTGGTAGAGATCGGCGTCGGGCGGGCAGGGCCCGCCGACGCAGACGAGGTCGCGGCCGTCGGCCGCCAGCCGGTAGGGCGTTCCGGCGGTGACGTGAAACATCATGCCTTCCCGGAGGGGGTGCCGCTCCCCCACCGCCTCATCGACCACGACGCCGGCCCCGCGCGCGACGTAGTAGACCGCCTCCGAGCGCGGATGGCGCAGGAGCGCCGTGCGCCCGTCCCGCCCGAGGGCGATCCGGTGCATCGATCGGTGCCGGGCGCCCATCCCGGGCCAGACGAGCGCCTGCATCAGGCCCGGCCCCTCCACCAGCGGGAGCGGGACGCCGTCGGTCTCCGGCCGGAGGACCCGGATCTCCAGGGCATTCACGGCGCGGCACCGGCGCGCGCCGGGCGGCGGGACTCCCACTCCGCCAGCAGCGCGGCGGAGTCGACGACCAGCCCCAGGTGCAGCGAGACGATCTTGAGCGAGGCGTCCTCGAGCGGTTCGTTCGTGCCGCGCACGAGATCGCGACAGACCACCACTCGGTAGTCGTGGTTGCTGGCGTCGAACGCGGCGTTGAGCACGCAGCAATCGGTGAACCCTCCGGTGAGCACCACCGTGCGCGCGCGCATGTTGCGCAGGAGAAAATCGAGATCGGTGGGATAGAAGACGCTCAGCCGCTTTTTCGTCTCCACCACGAGATCGGCGGGCGCCACCTCGGTGACAAACTCGGTCCAGCGGGTGCCCTCGAGCGCGTGGCCCTCGGCGCCCGGGATCGCGCCGACGGTCACCGGGAAGGTCAGCCGCCATGCCGCCCGATAGCCTTTCGTGTCATCCACCCCGCTGGCGCGCAGCACGGTCTTGACGTGGACGATCGGCACCCCGAGCGCGCGGCAGCGGCGGTGAAACGCGTTGATCGGCTCGACGATGGCGCGCGCCCGCGGCGCCGGGCAGGGGCAGTCCGGGCTGTCCTCCAGGTGCCCCCGGTGCATGTCGATCGAGACCGCGA
>Ga0209804_1000164_pt1 | contig 58232 bp, 49 predicted proteins | sample GraSoiAngelo_139_FD_185896 | JGI IMG/M metagenome (GOLD analysis project Ga0209804, IMG submission 185896) | Grasslands soil microbial communities from the Angelo Coastal Reserve, California, USA - 14_0929_12_20cm (SPAdes) (version 2) | ecosystem: Environmental > Terrestrial > Soil > Grasslands ... | reverse complement strand
TCGTTAACTCCACATTCGCGTCAGCGATTTTCTTTGCGAAATCGCGCCGATCACGCAGGAACTTCACACTGGAAACAAGCCACGTGGTGATGGTGTCCCTGTCTTCAAGAAAAACACGCGCCTTCGCGTCGCGCTCGAGCCGCGTTACCCAGGGCTCGACTGTCCAAACGGCCTCAACCCCGCCAGTTTGAAAAAGTCCGAGCTGGTCCGGGTTCGCTGTTGGGATTACCGTCACATCGCCGCCGGTTTGCGTGACCTTAAAGCCGTGTGTTTTCAGCCACGCCCGACAGGAAATGTCCTGTGTGTTGCCAAGTTGTGGCGTTGCAATTTTTTTCCCGCGAAAGTCCGCTGGCGTCTTGATGGGCGAATCAGGCTTTACTACCAGAGCGGCGCCAGCATTGGCTGCGCCGGAGATTACACGAATTTCTTCGCCGTTCGATTTGAAGTACGCGTTGAGCGCGGGACTCGGGCCCACGTACGTGACATCGAGCGATCCGGCAAAGACCGCTTCCATTGCCGAAGGCCCGGCATTGTAGGTGAACCATTGAATCTCGACATTGGGTCCGAGCCGTTGTTCAAACCAGCCTTTACCTTGCCGCGAGAGTGCGTGTGCAATTACGCCCTGCGCATGAGTGATGTTTGGAAAATGCCCGAATCGAATCGTGGTCTTCTCTTGGGCAGCCGCAAACGACGTCCAAAGCAAGAATATTCCAATAATTGCTGTTATTTTTATTTTCATAACTGGTTTCAACAGCAGAGCGCGCTCACAAACTGACAGGCAGTCCGCGTCCTCGCAGCTCAATCATTCGGAGACTAACATCAGTTGAACGCGTCCGGTGACTTCATCGAATTGATCCTCGCCAAACTGCGGATTCGCTTGGCGGAAATCCAACCAGGTATGAATGTAGTTGACCATTAGCTTCACATTGTCGCCGTGGCGATCACCAATTTCGCTTTTTTCATAGCAGTGGGGCCTCAACGATAAAGATTCCGGTAAAGATATAGAATGCTAGAATTTAAAATTCAGATTCGCTTGGAATAATTGATATTCGTCGAGCGGATTGATGCTTATGTCGCCAACTCCGCCTGTGCCGTAGGAGCCGTTGATACGCCAAGCATGCGAGTAGGTGACGTTGAAGAGTATTGCATCAGCCAGCATGTATCCGGCTGTCAGGACGAGGCCTTGCTGATTGAGTTGGCTGTTGAACAGGTCATTATCGCTCAGGTTGGGATCCAGCGAGAATTGTTCCTGATGTTGCCAGTAGCCCTCGATCTGCCAATCGTGCTTCTTCTTTAGCTGACCAATACCGAGACCAGCTTCATAAGCGTAGCGCTGGCCACCGCCTCCTGGATGGCCTGCCGCGGTGGCACGGTCGTCGGCGTCGAAGTTCGTTGCGAAATCCCCGAAGGCGCGCATCGGAATTTTCCCGACCTTCCAGCCGACCTCGGCGGGTATGTCGAAGACCAAAAGACTGTTGATGCCCGTTTGATTGCCACCGGGATCGCCCGAATAATGGATATTAAACGTGTTGCCGTCGCCGGTGTAGTTGTACAGGGTTGGCGCAAGCTGGAAGTACGCGATGTGCGGGAAATCAAACTTCGCTCCGACCTGCCAGCCGAGCATGAATGCATTGGCGAGCGGGGTCTGCTGAGTCTCACCGCCTATTGGCTGCGTCGTTGTCGGGGGTGTGCCAATTGGGTTTGACGGGTTAGAATCGTCATAAACAAACTGGCCGAAGTTCGCGAAGACGTCGATTTTCACCAAAGGTTCCGCTGGAGGTGGCGCGGCTACATTTTTCCCGTCCTTGCTGTAGGACACTGGCTCCGCTGCTCCGCCACCGATGGTGAACGTGTGTTTCCACTGTTCCGCCAAACCTTCCGGATTGATGTCGTCATCCCACACCATTCGAGTATAGACGAACGGGTTCGGCATTTTGCCGCCGGTGAATGTAAATCCGGGGAAGCCTTTGTAGCCTCCATATGCCTGGCCGACAAAGACGCCGTCATCCCCTTTTGCGAACGGTCCGCCACCACCCGGCGAGGTCGTCGACGTGTCGGCACCGAAAGTGACGTTCGTTGACCGTGGGCCGGCGCCGGTCTCTAACCGAACCCCAAAGAACCAATCATCCAGAACCGTTCCCCGCAATCCGATGCGCAAACGATAGCGCTCGCGTTCGCGCTCCTGCCAGTCATTAGCGTTATCCTGACCGAACTGAAAGTGGTCGGGAAGTCTGCCACCTCGATATTCGTACCGCAGACGCAGATCGCCAAAGAGCTCCAGCTCAGTGATCGCCGGAAACAATTTCCATTTTTCGCCGCCGTGTAACTCGGGCACGAGTTTCTCGACGTATGTCTTTCCATCACTAGTCACCTCCGTCTTGGTTTTGCCTTCCGCCCCAACCACAGGCGCCCAAGACGTGCGCTTCTTTAATCCCGAAACCTCCTGTTCAAGCTCGGCATTGCGCTTTTGTAGCTGGCTGACGGCCTGTTCGAGCTTTTGCAACCGCTCGGCATCGGATGGGGTCTCGGCAGCAAGCGGTCGGATCGCGGCCAGCAACAGCAATGAAATGACAACGCCGGCAGGCAAAAAAAAACAGTTTCTGATCAGCATATGTTTCTCCTATTTTGCCGCGCCTTTCGCGCGGCCGTTGTGTGACTGGCTCCCTCGGGACACTGAAAACTGCTTCAATGCCTCCCCTTCTTTGGACAAGATCGATGTAAGCGGGATGGATCTGTCGAGGAAAGGCGGTGCGACTTTGTCGCGACCATATTTGCGGAGCGTGATCTTGACGATGTCTGCAAGCGTGAAGCGATCGAGCACGGTGCTGATGGCATTTCGAACGTCGAACATCAACATTCGCAGGCCGCAATGCACTTCATCCGGGCAGGAGCAGCGCGCATAGGACGTTTGGCTAACGCACCGGATTGGTGCCAGCGGCCCGTCAATCAACCGAATGACCGCGCCAAACTTTATTCGGTTCATGGGCCGCGCGAGCGAGTAGCCGCCAAACTTTCCGCGTCGGCTTTTCACGTATCCGGCCGACTTGAGCTGCGCAAAGATCTGCTCGAGAAATTTGCTCGGCAGTTTTTCTTTAGTGGCCAGTTCGCTCACCTGCAGCATTGGCCAGCCGAGTTCGGAGGCGATGCCGAGATCGATAAGAGCTCGGAGCGCATATTCGCCACGTTTGGACAGTTTCATTTCTACTAAATTGATAGGGTATCAAAAATTAAGTCTACCGAGCAAGTAGAAAATCAAAATGATTTATGTGAGGCAACCATCCTCACTCGTCCGCCCTGCGCCGATGGTGGAACCCAACCGGCTGATAAATGGGTCAACCAGCGCCGACCGCGGCGAGTACGGGTCCGTCCGTTTCCCACGCGTATCCTAAGGTGAAAACCCGTTTCGTCCTCGTAGCCTTCAGGAGATCGAAGGAGGACTCCCAGCAGTCCCAAACTCAATGCGCTGGCCAGAAACACGCCAAACGCAACGAGTGAACTCGAGCAACAGACGAGCGAGCAAAGAAGCTCGATTGGTCCTGTTTTCACAATAGATTTTTTAGCAATACAATTTTCGCAAGTCGCTGAGTTCCACCATAAGATTCATTTGATCGCGGAAGCCGATTCTGTCGTTGTTCAAGCTTGATCTGTTGGCAGCGCCGGCGAATCGCCCATAACTCGCGCAGTTTACTCCAGAATGTCTCTTTCATGATTCGCTACGGCTTTGCTCGTTCATTGAACTTGCGCTGCGGGATTGGGGGTGTCCCAACCGGAAAGCGATGCCCAGATTGATCAAAAGCACGAAGCCTGTAATCCATGGCGTTGAGGACTTAATGTCTATCATGCCAGTAGGAAATCGATTCAACTCCTACTTGTCAAGTAGGAATTTTGGTTATTAAAAGAGCACCCTCGCGGCGATGTGAGTCAGTCGCCGGAGCGTCACCGCCATTCTTGGGCACGTGCAGGCTGGAATGACCGGACGCGGCGAATAAGACTGAACCGCCCGCCAGGTCGCCGAACATGAAATCCATCAGGCCGCTCATAGCCCTCCGGAGCGCGATACAGTGCGATCAACAGCACGCCAAAACAGGCGCGACCGCAAAGGGAATGAGCACACTCCCGAATTGCAATACTATCTCATATTCAACCCAGGCGACGCCCAGGCAGAATAAAGCCAAGCAAATCAGTCCTATTATCTGTTTCATGTTTAGTCCTCCGTTTACTTACTTAAATGTCTACTAAACTAATATGGTTTAGAATCCCTACTAGTTTAATAGGAAATAGAATGCAAGTACTTTTTCAAAGGCGCTACATTCGGTTCAAAACGCCGCTCGATTCCGAATGATGGGCCCGCCCCGCCTCCCTTCTTGGCTTGGTTTCCTTGGCAGCATCAAGGGGAAGCCAGAATCAGGGACGACTGGCCGCTGCAAGCAGCGCTCGCTTGAATCCGCGGCGCGAGATTCTCTCAGGAGCCGTAGCTAAACTGGGGATCAAGCTCCATTAATGCATCCGCAGCATACTCTAGATCCTCGGCCGAAAGATACTCCCGATAACCACCTACTTTTCCGCGACGCACTTTGAACGACTCCGGATCGCGTACGTCACCCGGATGCAGAATCTTGGAATCAAAAACGCCGGCTGCTTCCAATTTTTGCATGTTCTCAAAACGAGAAAACTCAAGTGCCTCCTGAAATATCGACATATCCGGCGTTGTTTCGCCGACCACGGCAAGCAGGTCTCGAAAATGTTCGGCTGGAGATGCCCGCAACGCCTCGTACCGGATGATCGTGAAATCCTTGCGTCCTGAGAATTCGTCAAGCCAGTCGTTCATTGCGCAAACAATGCCGCGGATTCCAAATCTCTTGTCGCGCAGGAGTTCACTGACAGATTTTTGCTTCAACGCTGCATCCGCGCTGGGATCGCGGCGCGTCATTTGTAAATAAAGCGAAACGAAACAGTCCCGGGGGTCCCGCACGAGCAGGATAATCTTGGCTTTTCGAAGTTCTCTTCTCGGAACGAGATATTTGCCGCGCAAGCGGTCCCAGCGATTGCCCTTTGTCCGATGCTCAAAACGATCGTGGGAGAATATTACCCGGGGAAATCCCGGATGATCGTATCGCCCGGGCTGCAGGGTGAACTCAAGACCATGCCGCTTGCATAAGTAAGCACAAAGAAATGTCCGGATCCATGTGCGTCCGCTTTTTGGCGCTGAAAGAATGAGGACCTCCCCACCTGAAAGCAACTTCGCGCGACTACTGAAGTTTCGGCGCGTCCACCGCAGAGAGCGCCGCAAGAATCGCGAGACCGGTATCGACCTCTCGGGAAGCCCCGAAAGTTCCCTGGGCTGAATTGCTTCACCCGAAGACATATCCGCCTGTTGCGTATCGGCCAAGGATCGAGCAGTCATTTCAATCGCCATTCCCGGAATTATACTTTAGAGCCGCGCCTCTGCGAAATCTCGCGTTCCTGTTGCATAAGACCCCAAAAAGAGGTATCTGTTCAAGCACAAAAAAGAGGGGGCGTACTGGCTTCGACTCATCGTTGGAAGCGCAGACGGCATGTCGAGGATGGTTCGTTGGCCTCGTTAAAAACCGGACCAAAAAACAAACGCAGACAACGAAGGTCTCGCTCTCGCGGCTTAATTGACCGTGACGTTTGCCGTGGGACGCCTGCTACGGCGGCAAACGTGGACAGCAGGCTGGCGAATCGGTGGAGCGACCACGCCGGTTCGTGAATCGATTTTGTGGACGCTCGGGAGCCGGCAGTGTGCCGGCGCATGGCTTGGCTCCTCAGAATTTATCGTCGGATAAACATGTAGATGTTTGCGTGGATAGCGACGAGGACAGGGGTTCAACTCCCCTCGCCTCCACTTCGTAGGTAAATCGCCCCGAATTTCCTCGAACTGACAACGATTCTGGCAACACGTTCGGCGATGTTCCGCAGAATTGTTTGCCGAATCTCCATAATATTCGTTGAACTTCGCGGCGCAATAAACGAAATTACGACGCTCGCTTTTTGCTGACGAAATATCAGCCGAGCATCTGAACATACGACACGCGATGCCCAGTGCCTGAGCACTAACGCTTCAGGAGTTCACTGGGTGACAGAGAAAAGAGGTGGCTTGCTGCGACTTTCGGAGCGGGTCATCTAAGTCTTAAGAAAGTGTGTTGTTATGTTAAATTCCCCAGATTCCGGTTCGCGCGACGCGCAGACCGTTCACCCAAAGCCTGAATTCTTCAGGCTTCCGAAATCCAGCGTGAGAGATCCATATTTTGGTCTCCCCCGAACAACGTATTACGAATTGGAAAAGGCCGGGACAAGCCGGCTGGTCCGGCTTCGCAAGCGCGGCAATATCCGCGGCACTACTTTGATCCCGTTCGATCAAGTGCTCGCGTATCTGCGCGGTTTATCGGTGGAGGCAGCGAAATGTTGACAACTATATCTCGTTTGAAGCCGTGCCCCGCCCCTGGCGAGGGCGTTCACACTTGGATATACTACGCAGCTTGCAGGCTCGTTGATGCGGGCTGGTCGAACGAGCAGGCTGAGCCGGAAATCGAATTGTTAATGACGCGCGATCCGTATCCGCGCGAAATCATTGACGCGCTGCAATCCGCGCGCGGAGAACGCAGCCGTCCAGGTCCGCGCTGGTCTCTGGTGAATCGAGCAGCAATCTCCAAGATTTCAAGCAGCGGACCAACGCTAGTCGAACTTGTTTCGCACTCGCCTGTGCCTATTCAGTTCGTCGAACAAAGCAGAACGGAAATGTTCATCGATTTGCTGTTTCCCGGCAACCCGTGGCTCTGTATCGGTAAGGCAAGCAATCAGTTCTCCACAGCTAAAAGAGAGGCTTGGCGCGGGCACTTGCACGGGCGATCGCTCATTGTTCCCTCGCCGATGTCTGCGCAGAAGGGGCGAACAAAACAAGGAAAGCCGTCTTATCACAGCGAATCGAACACTGGCCCTCGCCGGTTTCTTGTCGTCGAGTTTGATCGTGGCACGCTGGATCAGCAAGCGGCATTGCTTTGGCATCTAGCGCTGTTCGCGCCGTCGTTAGCATTAGTTGTGTTCAGCGGCTCAAAATCGGCTCACGGCTGGTTTTTCTGTGAAGGGCAAGGTGAAGACAAGGTAAAAAGGTTCTTCGACTATGCAGTTTCACTCGGAGCGGATTCGAAGACATGGTCGCGCAGTCAGTTCGTGAGAATGCCGGATGGCAAACGAGCGGATGGCAAAGCGAGCGATGCACTAAAGTCAGCAGGGATCGACAACGTGCCCAGTGGCAGGCAACCCGTCCTGTATTTCAATTCGGCGGTGATTCAATGAGCACAGAAGCTACAAACGAGTGGAATACGGATGCCATTCCGAGTCTGCGTCAGCCCGAAGCGGAGCTACCGGAAATTGTTAGTGCTGAACAATTCCTCGACCAACCGCAGGAGATGCCGGCTGAGTTGGTGCAGGGCATGATACACCAAAGCACGCTGACGATGTTTTCAGGCGGCAGCAAGAGCTTCAAGACCTTCACTCTAATGGACCTCGGACTCAGCGTCTCCCACGGGGTCCAGTGGTGGGGGAAAGACGTTGTACTAGGTCGTGTCTTGTATCTGAACTTCGAGATTTCGGCGCCTTTTTTTCAAAACCGACTACTTGTTTTGTCGGACGCTAAGTCCGTGACGCGACCGCTTCGAAATTTCGATCTCTGGAATCTTCGAGGCCATGCGGCAGATATAAAACTACTCATGCCAAAGATCATCGAGCGTTGCCGAGGGGAGGGTTATGCAATGATAATTTTCGACCCGATCTACAAACTAATGAACGGGAGAAATGAGAATGCCGCTGGTGAAATGGCGGAGTTCTTAAACCCGCTCGAAACCCTCGCCGAGCAGACTGGCGCCGCTGTGATCTACAGCCACCATTTTGCGAAGGGGCTGGCGTCCAGCAAGGAGCAGCTCGATCGCGCGAGCGGCAGTGGCGTGTTCGCGCGTCATGCGGACGGCATCATCACTATCACTCCGCATGAAGAAGAAAACGCGTTCGTCGTGGAGGCGACACTTAGAAACCTGCGTGCCCCCGCTCCGTTTGTTATGCGATGGGGATACCCCCTTATGAAACTCGCCGACGAGCTTGATCCGAAAAGATTGAAGAGCAAAGTGGGTGCGAAGGCGAAGTATACCGTTGCTGCCGTCGTCAGTTGCTTAACCGATGGAATGACTACCGGCGAATGGCAAGCGGCTGCGATTAAACAAGAGGGTTTTGCGGCCTCAACATTCGCCAAATTGAAAAACCAAGCAATAGCAGAGGATTGCGTAGAGGCCAGAGGCAGGACATGGTTCCGCAAGCCGAAGGTTCACGTATTCAATCCGATGACTGGAGAATCTAAATTACGGGAAGCGGCGCCCCATGAGCAAAAAATCGCATGACCGCGCCCCAAGCGGGCGGGGGGCAGCCTCATTTCCGCAGTTCGTCCGATTATCCGGTATCCTAAAGGATTACCGGATTATCGGAGAACGTTTACTCCGAATATCCGAAAATAGATTATTGGAGTTTTCGGATTATCGGACTAGTCATTGCCGCCTGCGAAAATGCCTTGGAAATGCTGGTCGGAAAGGCTCTTTATCAAAAGACTGCGTTAGACGTCGAATTAGACGCTACGTTTGCAGGCCGCCTTGTATAAGCAATTCTCAGACAGGTACATTCCAGTTTTCAGAGCACTTTAAGAATCGACACGGAGGTGTCTAATACGCGTCAAATCAGTAATCAGCGTTCGACGTTCAATAGACGATCCGGGCGCAAAACCGCATCACTTGGGCAGAGTCAGTTAGGCTGAAGCGTTTTGCGTATTGCATGCGCTTTTCAAGTCACGCGCAAAAAGGTAGGGTGGTGGCGTGACGAGCGCTTCGTGAAGGCGCGCAGAGTGAATCCAAGAAATTTCTTCGCCGAGCTGAAGCGGCGCAACGTTTACAAAGTCGCGGTCGCATACGCGGTTGCCGGCTGGGCTCTCGCTCAAGGCATCGCGCAGGTCTTTCCGCTTTTCGATGTTCCAAATTGGGCCTTGCGATTGATCGTGCTGACGATCGTGATCGGCTTTCCCATCGCGCTGGTGATTGCATGGGCCTTTGAGTTGACGCCGGAGGGACTGAAACGCACAGAAGATGTCGATCGCTCCGGTGAGCGCGTTCCAAAAAAGCATGCCTGGATTTACGTCGTTGTTATCGGCGCGGCGATTTCGCTCGCGTTATTTTTTCTCGGTCGCTACAGCGCTGGAAGTAAGACAGCGCCTCGACAGAGCAAGGCGGCTACAGCTTCGTCAATTTCGGACAAGTCGATCGCGGTTTTGCCCTTCGAGAACCTGAGCGAGGACAAAGCGAACGCTTACTTTGCAGAGGGCATCCAGGAGGAGATACTGACGCGGCTCGCGAAGATCGCGGATTTGAAAGTGATCTCGCGTACATCAACCCAGCATTACAAGAGCGCGCCTGAAAATCTGTCCGAGATCGCGAAGCAGCTTGGCGTAGCGAACATCCTGGAAGGCAGTGTCCAGAAAGCCGCCGATCAGGTGCGCGTCAACGTCCAGCTGATCCAGGCGGCCAGCGATTCGCATTTGTGGGCTGATACCTTCGACCGCAAGCTTACTGACATCTTCGGTGTCGAGAGCGAAGTAGCGAAAGCAATCGCCGACGCATTGCAAGCCAAGCTCACTGGTCGCGAGCAACAAGCGTTGGCGGTCAAGCCAACAAACAATTCAGAGGCGTACGACGCGTACCTCCGGGGCTTGGCTCTTGAAGCGCGCACGACCTCCTCTCCAGACGATTCAGAAAGGGTCGTCGGCTTTTACGAGCGGGCGGTGCAGCTTGACCCAGCTTTTGCGGTGGCATGGGCCAGACTTTCTCGTGCGAACGCTCAGGTGTACTTCGGTGGTCTAGATAGAACCACCGCTCGTCGTGACGCGGCGGAGCGGGCCTTAAAAAGCGCGCAAAGACTCCAACCCAATTCGCCCGAAACCTTGCTCGCGCAGGCTTATTACCAATATTGGGTACTGCGGGATTACGAGCTTGCCAAAGCGACGTTCGGCCGCGTCCGGGAGCTTTTGCCGGGCAGCAGCGATGTCCCTGCTGCGCTCGCCCTAATCGCTCGAAGACAAGGACACTGGGATCAAAGCGTTGCTTACTGGGAGCAAACTCTCACGCTCGATCCGCGCAATATTCAATGGCTAAGCTTGGCGGCAGAAACTTACGCGATGCTTCGGCAATTTCCGGCTGCGCTAAAAACGTACGATAGAGTGTTGGACATTGTTCCGAATGGCCTCGATACCGTCGCGTCCGAAGCAAAAATTTATCAGGCCCAGGGCAACCTGGAACAAGCCGGAAAGTTGCTAGGTGGGATAAACGCACAGACCCCTTCGTTTAATGCCTTCCTAACGAAGACGAACCAATTATTTCTAGAGCGACATTGCGATGAGGCCATTCGATTGATTCATACCCGGCTCACTGAATCTCGCGATCTGCCCGACTTTGAAAGGCTCGCTGATCAGATGTTTCTGGCTTTGGCCCAGCAATGTGTCGGCGACATTACCGGGGCGAGAGCCACTGCTCAACAATTGCTGCCTGCGCTGGATACGCTCTCTAAGAAAGACACGAATAACGCGATTTTTGCGGTCGTACTTTCGCTAATTCACGCTGTGCTCGGCGAGAAAGACGCATCGATAAAAGAAGCTGAGCGCGCGATCACGCTGCTGCCAAGTGGGAAGGATGCAGTCGATGGGCCTGGGTACGAAGAGAATTTGGCATCCGTCGAGGCAATGGTCGGCGACAAAAACCGCGCGATTCCAAGATTGCAGCGTCTTTTGGAGATTCCATATACTAACTGCCTTACGCCGGCGCTTCTAAGGCTCGATCCGAAATGGGATCCTTTGCGTAGCGACCCTAGTTTCCAGAAGCTCTGCGAGGAAAAGAAACCGTGAATCGGTGCAATTTGTTCGCTCAGACTGAAGCGACGCAACGTTTGCAAAATCGCCGTCGCTTACTACGGCCTACTTCCCGCAAGGCAGCAACACCCAGCAGATATTTTTGCACTCACGCAGCAGGGCGGAGACTCCGCGACAATCGAAACACCGATCCCAGCAGAAATGCCTTTTTTCACAGTGATGCGACGGCAAGCCCAACCGTTGTTTAGCCTGTCCGGCGCGCACACGTTCAACAATTAGCGTTCGTTCCAAACAGGGCAACGCGCTGCTCAATAGTGTGCGCCGGATGTGTTCAAAAAATCGTTGCTGTGATGTTACTGACGTTTTGCCAGTATTCTTTTGCAGCAAATCGACGCGAATTTGTATTCACGAAATCAGTTGATTTTTTGAACGACGGGGCGTCACGCAGCAAGTGCGATCTTCACTCGCTGAACCGTGGATATGCCCTTCCCGACAATCTTGGCGGTGTTACGAAGGGACTGTCGCGCCTTCAACTGTCGAATAATATCTTTATGCTTTTGAAGAAACTCGTCGCGGCTCAGAGTTGTCCCCTTTCGGCGTCCAAGCACTACGCCTCTATTGCGTGCAAGGGCGAGACCGGACTTTATTCGGTCGCGCAGAGTTTCGGATTCGTTGCGAGCGATCTCGGCTAACAGCGCGAGCATAATGCCTGCGGCGGGATTGCGCTTACCGTTTGGGAGTAAAGTTTCAACTCCCTGTGCGTGCCAGTAGAGAGATACCCCGTAATCTTCCAGAGTCTCTACAAAGCGATGCGCCACACTGTTTCGCCGAGCAATTCGCGAAATTTCATGGACCAACACCTTCTTGATTTTCCCTTCTCGCGCGAGTTGTTCGGCGCGGCGCAGGCCGTGCCGCTGTTCGTCTCCGGCCGTGCCAGAGATCGTCTCCTGACACACCTCTAAAATCTCGTAACCTTTGCCGACCGCATATTCCTGAAGTTCGGAAATCTGCCGCGCCGTTTCCTGCTTCACCGTAGAAACACGAACCAGGACCGCAACTGAGACTTTCCCCTCGGTCATGGGTTTCGCAGTGACTCCAAGCCGGCCGCGCGTTCAAACCGGACGGAGTTGAAGCGCGGATTGAAACTTTTACAGGCCCCGCCGATGGCAAGGACAATGTTTCTAAACAGCTCCGCCTCGCGTTCGTAGTGTTCGCTGTTTACGTTTGGTTCATTACTCTTAAGGGCGTATGCAATCGCTTGAAAATGTTTGCGTGACATGCCCCCTGTACTATTGAACACGATTTTTTAAACTGGTTAGGCGGACTGCATTTGTTTTGTGTTAACACCACCCGAACGATGCCTTCCTGCGCGCAAAGCCAATCATTTTCGCAGGGTGATTTGTGATAATGGGAACCGCGGATTCGCACCGGGTTCGATTGCCACAGCCCAAAGACTCTGAGGGGTGACCGGTCTACCCCCACCCCCCTTTCTTCAGTCCCGCGTTCGTCTTAAATCCTGGGTCATGAAAACCCAGCCGAAATCGAAACTTGCATCTCCCGCGACGAAATATTCTCCTCGCATTCCGGGCCCGTAGCTCAGCCGGATAGAGCAACGGATTTGTACTTCAACAACGGGCTTTTGCGCCCGTTTTCGTGTGCTCGCGCACCGTTGCGGATGCTACGCGCGTTAGCCGTTTCGGGTTCGCACGGCGTTACGTAGAATTCCCTCGTTTTGCAGCAAAAATTTCTCCGACCGTAGAAGCGACCGTGAAAAATCCTTGTCGAATACTGCCTTGGCTTTCTCGCGTGTGTGGAATGGTCTAAGGCGTCGTCATTCGCACCCTTCGCGCGCGCGGAATTCTTCCACGACACTTCAACGGATTGACAGTCCGTGGAAACGGCTCGGTTGGGTCGAGAATGTTGACGCTGCTCCGCCAAGTTGTGCGTTTCGACGCCAACGCATCCGAATCAATAGTTTTATATGTACGCGCTTCATTTTTATTTCTCCTCTACAAAAAACCACGGTTTTCGCGGGATGATTTTTATGCAGCTCAGAACGCGACGCACCAACCCTGTTCCGATCTGAGTCGATACGCTGCGTCGCTTGCGACGAACGGCTCGGAAAAATTGATTCAGTTCGACTTGAATTGAGACAGAGATACGATCTCGACAGCTGCACAGCAAAACAGTCACAAGGAGATTACCACATGACCACGAAGGCATTATTTGTTAAACTGGAGGCCAAACCAGGCAAAGAAAACGAAGTCGCCAAATTTCTGCGCGACGGGCAAGGCTTGGTGCAACAAGAGCCAGCAACAATTGCTTGGTTCGGCATCCGACTTGGCCCAAGCACCTTCGCCATCTTCGACGCATTTGTGGATGATGCCGGGCGCGACGCGCACCTGTCAGGAAAAGTTGCCAAGGCGCTGATGGAGAAAGCGCCTGAGCTACTGGCGGAGCCGCCAAAGATTGAGAAAGCAGACGTATTGGCGGACAGGTTACTGGGTTAGGAATTCTTTTGGGTTAAGCCATTAGCGCGATCACCCCGAAATCGCCCGCGCCCGTGCGGGCAAGACACTGATTGCCGGCTCGGATTGCGCGAAGGTTTTGTCGGTGAAAAAGTTGAATCTGAAGGGACCTTTATTCTCGATACCCAGACAGCGCGCCGACCACCGGGTTTTTCTCATTCGCACGAGGGAGCCAAGCGGGATGAGATCGAACATTCCGCTTCCTAAATGTCGAATGATTCGGCACAATTCTCCCATGACTCCGCTTTTGTCGGATTCTCCCCAAGCGAGCAAGCGGACTAGACCCCAAAATTGGACACTTTTCTTAAAAAGCCCAAACATTGGGCCGAATTCTCGTTAGAGGCCAAGATCGGATCAGCTTGGGACTCACAAATGAAAGCAATCGTTAAGGACGTTGGGATGCGATGATCGCGTCTCCAAACGTCGGTCAATCCCAATCTGGACCGAGCCTGCTCGGAACCTGGCGGCTAATATCGTATGAAGCACGCGATTCGGAGGGTCGGGTCCATTATCCATTGGGCGAAAATGTGTCCGGCTTGCTTATCTACGACGGCGGCGGCAACATGTCCGCCCATGTCATGAGAAACGACCGCCCCTTATTTGCTGCAAAGGATCCGGCTCGCGGTACAGATGCGGAACTCCGTGCGGCCTTTGAGGATTACGGTTCCTATTTCGGCACCTACACCATTGACCAGACGAGGCAAACTGTGACACATCAAGTTCGGGGTGCTTGGTATCCGAATTGGATTGGCCACGATCAGGTCCGTCATTTCAAGTTCGACGGTAGTCGGCTGTTATTGTCCACTCCGCCGCTCATATGGAATGGGCAATCATTCGAGTACGTTTTGACTTGGGAACGTATCTCATGAACACGATTCGCCTTGCAAGAGCTCCGACTGAAGTCGAGAGCTGTCTAACTCTGTCTCGTTAGGCAACTTGAGCAACCTCTGTGCAACGCGTCTGGCCCTCTCCCGAGCATCTGCCGAGCTACGTCGCTGCTCTCGAGCGCGGCTGGTCGGCCGACAGCACGCGCGGAGAGGTAGCCACACGCGAAGAGTTGGCACGAATCCAAATCGACCCAGCCGCGTTCATTGAAAGCTTGATCGACCGCGAGGCAAAGGTTCCGCCAATCACGCTCCCAGACGGATTCGATTCGGTACTGGAACTGTCCGCACTAAATGACTGGATGGCGGGATAAGTTCAGCTTACGAACTGCCCAAGCGACGGCGATTTCAAATGGCGCTGCCGACCCCCATCGACTTTACGCACTCTGCGCATTCGCGGCGCTGCGGCTGCTTGATTGACGCGATCCGGTCAAGATGAGAGCAGCCTCGGTCAGACATCACAAGATGAGCCTATCTCGGTAGCGGACACGCGCAATGCTGTTATAGATGCGATGCCATTATGATGTATGTAAAAGCAGAAGGATAACATCGGGATGCCACAGGCCACAAAATACGATGTGATTGTGATCGGTACCAGCCAGGGCGGCAGATTTCTCCCGATCGAATTTGCAAAAGCAGGCCGGAAAGTGGCGGTGATTGAGCGCGGCCCCGTCGGTGGTGTTTGTGTGAACTTTGGCTGTACGCCCACCAAAACGATGGTCGCCAGCGCACGCGTTGCTTATCTCGCGAAGCGTGCCGCTGAATACGGGGTCCACACAGGCCCGATTTCGGTCGATCTGCACGCCGTGCGCAAACGCAAACAAGCTATGGTCGAGGGCGCTCGTAACTACTTTGAGAATCTTCTTGCGCCAATGCGAGAGGTCGATCTCGATCTATTGAGAGGCGAGGCCCATTTTGTCGCGCCGAAGACGCTTAAGGTCTCTCTGAACGATGGCGAAACGCGAGACATCACTGCCCCACTCATTTTCATCAATACCGGTGCACGACCAAAGCAACTCACCGTCAAAGGCGTCGAGAGCGTCTCAGTACTGGATTCAAGCACGATCATGGAACTGGACTCGCTCCCAGAACACCTCTTAATCATCGGTGGCGGCTACATCGGGCTGGAGTTCGGGCAGATGTTTCGGCGTTTTGGCAGCCAGGTGACTCTCATTCAGCATCATCCACGCTTGCTGATGAACGAGGATGAAGATATGGCCGACGAAATAACTAAGATTTTTCGCGAGGATGGGATCACGGTGTTGACCGGTGCTGTGCCGCAGCAGATTCAGTCGCTGAACGGCGTGCGCATTCAGTTGACCGTACGCACGTCTGAAGGTGAACAGAAGCTCAGCGGCTCGCATCTGATGGCGGCAATCGGTCGTGTCCCCAACACTGAAGCTCTCAACACTGAAGCTGCTGGCATTCACCTCAGCAAGCAAGGCTACATCCAAGTCAGTGAACAACTGGAAACCAACGTGCCTGGAATTTACGCACTCGGTGATGTCAAAGGTGGGCCGGCTTTCACCCACGTCACTTACGATGATTTCCGCATTTTGCGCACCAACCTGCTCGACCATGGTCACGCCAGCACGCGAGATCGCGTTGTGCCGCACACAATTTTCATCGATCCCCAGTTCGGGCGGGTTGGGATGAGCGAAAATGAGGCTAGAAAACAGGAGCGCAATATTCGTGTAGCGAAATTGCCCATGAATGCCGTAATCCGTGCGATCGAAACCGGCGAGACCCGTGGCTTGATGAAGGCAATTGTCGACGCCGACACGCAACAAATTCTGGGCTGCGCTATCCTAGGGTTGGAAGGAGGTGAGATTATGACCATTATCCAAGTGGCGATGATGGGGAAGCTGCCCTACACCGCACTAAGAGAAGGTATCTTTACGCATCCTACCCTCGCTGAAGGGCTCAATGCGCTGTTTACGACACTCGATTCCTAGGTTTAAGTTGATCGGCTTGCGGCGGGTGTCGCCTGCAATATTCTCACACAGCGCTGCGACCCCCATCGACCGCGAGTTTTGCGCCGTGAATAAAACTGGCACGATCCGTGGCCAAAAACACGATAGCTTCCGCGATCTCATCTGGTGTAGCCGGGCGGCCGGCCGGCGCCTCGGCGGCCAGTTTCTCCAGCCCTTCACCCATTGCTTCAGTTCCTTCCGTGCGCGTAGGTCCGGGGCTTACTGCATTAACCCGGACGCCCCTGGGGCCATATTCGGCCGCCCACACCTTAGTTAGCAGATTAATGGCGGCCTTGCTCGAGCCATAAAGGCTCATGCCGGGCACGCCGTAATCGGCGACCATTGTCGATAAATTGACGATTGCCCCTTTGCCTTTCTTCGCCATCAGCGGTGCAAGTTCCGCGACGAGGAAGTACGGCGCCTTGACGTTGAGCGCATACACGTGCTCGAACATTTCTTCGGTGGTTTCATGCGTCGGCCCGAATGGATAGATCCCGGCATTGTTGATTAGAATATCAACATGGCCGCCTCCGACCTCGACGGCTCGTCTGGCCACTTCTCGCGCGCTCGACGCGTCCTGAAGGTCGGACGAAATAAAATCCACGGTGCCTCCTGCGGCGCGGATTTCCGCAACCGTTTTCTGGCCGCGTTCAGCATTGCGGCCTACGACTATGACGTGGATGCCAAGCGCGGTGAGCTTATTGGCTACCGACCGGCCGATACCGCTTGTGCCACCTGTGATCAGTGCTGTGGATGGATTTGCACTCATTTAAGATTTCTTGGTTCGTTTTCTTCGACTTATCTTAAGACTCGCGCGCAAGAAATAAACCCGAGCAGTTGGTTTTGACTCGTGTGTTACTGTGCAGCGCAGGATCATGCGTGCTTCGGAAGAAGATGATGAGCAATTTTACCGCGATACCGAGCGTATTGCGTTTCCGGCACTTAGTGACGAGCAGTTGGCGACCTTAGACTCGTTAGGCACGCGGCGCAAAGTCAGGCGCGGCGAGATTATTTACAAAGCTGGTCAGCGTGATGTGCCTTTCAATCTCGTCTTGAGCGGGGAGCTCGAGGTTTTTGAATCGCGCGACGGCGATGAGCAAATTCTAGCTACGCCGGGTCCGCGCGATTTTGTTGGCGACATCGCGATGCTCACCGGTACCGCGGTTGTCGCGACAGTGCGCGGCAAAGCAGAGCAATCGGAAATTTTGCAGATTCCTGCCCCGCGTTTGCGACGAGCCTTGGGAGAGATCCCGAGTGTGAGTGAAACGATCGTGCGTGCGCTAATCATGCGGCGCAAACGTCTCCAGCGCGATCGCGAGTTTACCGGTTTGCGAATTCTGGCGGAGGCGGATTCACGCGAAGGACATCAGCTCGATGATTTTCTCGATAAGAATCACTATCCGCACCGACTCGTGGACACGACGAGCGAATACGGGCAAACACTCGCGCAACGATTGAATCTTGTTTCCAAGGATCTGCCCGCACTTATCACTCCGAGTGGAATGCCATTGCGCCGTCCTTCCCTGCGCGAAGTCGCAAAGGTGGCGGGTCTGCTTCAACCGCTTACCGAGAATGAGGAAGAAGAAATACGTTGCGATGTAGCGATTGTTGGCGCCGGGCCGGCCGGTTTGGCCGCAGCCGTGTACGCTGCTTCTGAAGGACTCAATACTGTGGTCTTGGAAAGCTATGCCCCTGGCGGCCAGGCGGGAGCATCCTCGTTGATTGAGAACTTCTTCGGTTTCCCTACTGGGATCGGCGGCGGCGATCTCACGCACCGCGCGCAGCTACAAGCGTATCGTTTCGGGGCGAAATTCACGACGCCATCGCAAGCGCTCTCGCTTGGACACGCGCCCGATGGCGATTATCCGCATTTCCTGCACATCGAAGGCTGCAATGCCGAGCTGCGGGCGAACGCGGTGATCATCGCAACGGGCGCAGATTACCGCAGGCTCGATGCACAAGGCCGGGAAGAATTTGAAGGGTCTGGTGTCTATTATGCGGCGACGGCGCTCGAAGGTCAGCTCTGTCACGGGTCAACGGCAATCGTCGCCGGCGCGGGCAACTCGGCCGGTCAGGCGGCGATGTTCATTTCCGAAGGCGCGCAGAAGGTATTGCTCGTAGTGCGCGGGAACAGCCTAACGAAAAGCATGTCGAGCTACCTCTCGCGGCGCATCGAGGCACAGAAGAACATCCAGATCCTGTATGAGACTGAAATCAAACGAATGAGTGGACGGAGGAAATTGGAATCAGTCGAGCTCGAGAATACGTGCACTGGTGAACGACAGACAGTCGCAACACCAGCAGTATTTTCAATGATCGGCGCGTTACCATGCACCAACTGGCTGCCGCATGAGATCGAGCGCGACGCGAAAGGCTTCATCCTTACCGGCGCAGCCGTTGCCCAATCGTCTGCATGGCAGAAGATGAGGCGCGCGCCCGGACCACTGGAAACGAGTCGTCCCGGTGTCTTCGCCGCGGGCGATGTGCGCTCCGGTTCGGTCAAGCGATGCGCGGCTGCGGTTGGCGAAGGCGGGATGGCGGTTGCAGATGTCCACCGCGCTCTCGCGTCGTTCAGAACTCGTTAGGGCCTAAGGAGTAGTAAGTTTTCGTAATACAGAAACCCTCGGAGCCTACCGGGTCCGGTACCTTTTTGTCATTTAACCCTTTTATTTAGCCGGAACGGGAAATCCTCAAAGGCGATTTCTCCTTGGGTCGAGCCCCTGAACCCGACCATTTGGAACCCTTTTGACATCGAGCGGAAACTGACCTCTGACTTCTGACGTCTGAAAAGGAGGTTACGGACCCTCGTTTGATACCCTTTTGACACTGTTCGCCCGCGGTTTACGACCGTTTCGTCGCGCTGGGTGCGTGGTTGGCGCCGCTTTTTTTGCTTCGGTTCACTCGAGCGCAGAGGATCATTGTCGGTGTTCCCTTCGTCCTCGCGGTGCAAGTCGCCAGGCTCGCGATCCGGTATCGCGGAATGGTGCCTTTTCCAACGGCTGTCTACGTAGCCGTGAGGATCACGTATGGCCTGTGCTTCACGCTGCCCTATTTGGGTGACCGTCTGTTGTCGCACCGACTCTCCGTGTTTTCGGGCAACGCTCGTTTTCCCGCTGATCTGGACATCACTTGTCCCCAAAGATGCTGAAACACGGCCATCTGCGTCGAGCCATCGAGAAAACATCCATGATCGAGGAATTTCGCAGTGATTCTAAGCACTTCGCCTTCGTCCCATGGTTTTTCTAATGTTAGTAAATCCTTCGCCGTAACAAGGCTCGCCAGCGTGTTCTGGCGAGCACAATCCCGAGTTCTCTTTCTCCAGTTCTCGACTTCCCCGAAGGTCGGTTTTACAGAATCTTCCTGAAATCGACCCACCAGTCTTTCGCCCTCGTAACGGAGTGCCTTCAATTCATCTATGGCGACGATTATTGGTTGAGGGCTTCTACCTTGTTCCAGTTTTTTCGTATGCACCATTGGTTGATTCTGTCGCTGAACCACGAAAAATATTGCTGCTATCAAAATCACACTGATGCTTCCAGTTACCCATAACGGCGAAAACGGAAGTGTCGGGACGTTATGCCTTGCGAGCCAAGGCACGAGCGGTTCGCTTGAGAAAAGCGACCAAACTGATGCGATCCATTGGGGCGCGGCACCGAATGCAAAAGCTGCAAGAGCGGCAATTAACGGATGCCTCCTGATCCAGTTTCGCATATTTCCTGCTACTATTACGGCGGTCTAACCTTTGCGTCACAGTGAGAATTCTTGTTCGTATGGATTTCACGTTTTCAAGCGACGTGCCCTGAATCGGCGGATTCCAGTTCAACAAGAGCAGTCAACTTTTCATCCGCGCGCACAACGAAACGCTTTCCGTCGTCGCGATGCGCATCCGCAACGAAGATCGTTCGCCCCCCAAGAATCCTCGGCTGAGATGCAGCCCCAACTCCCACCGGCTTTGCTGAGATTGTCAGAAGCTTTGCTAATTGTTGTTGACCACTTGCGGCGTAGCTTTGCTCGCTTCAATTTTGGTCGGTCACTTTCTGTACGCCCGCAGTAAGCGCTTCAATTTGCTTTTGCTGGCGCGCGAGTCACGTTCACTACGGCCAGTACTCACAATTCGTACCGAGCGTTCCGCCTTCTGTTTCGGACCAAAGCTGTTTCTTCCGGTATTAATCGGTCTGACAAAAACCGGCGGTAGCAGTAACAATCGCGTTACCGTTAAGCTGTTGCAGTCGAAGCGCATTGCTACGACTCCATAGGTTATGAAAATAAGACGAATCTCATCAACATTGTTGTTATGCTTCATGAAACGCTCACTGTTTAATCCTCGGAATTTCACAAAAAGCAAAACCTCTGCAAAATGGTTTCCGCTGCTCTTATTCTTAACAGTTCTTGTTTTACCTAGCCTATCGATGGGTCAAGCAGGAAGTCTGGACCCTCTTTTCGGTATCAACGGCATTGTCACTACGGCTAACACAGGCGCCAATGCTGCAGTCCTACAGAGTGACGGCAAGATCGTGGTAGCCGGGGGAATCGCGATCCAGCAGAACTTCCAACAGCCTGGCCTCCTGCGTTACAACACCAATGGTACGCTCGATCCTAGCTTCGGGACCGGCGGTGAGGTGTTGATCGGTGGCACTAACGCCGGCCCCGCGTTTGCCGTGGCCATTCAAACGGACGGGAAAATTCTCACGGCGGCTCCCGGTAATCTTCGGCTCAAGGTTTTCCGCTTCAATACTAACGGTAGCCCAGACACCACCTTCGGCAGCAACGGCGCCGCAACCATCCAAGCAGCCGGACTCTTCCTTCCGCCAGCCAGTGAAGGGTTGGCCCTGCAATCTAACGGCAGAATTCTCGTCGCCACCGGACGCATCGTCGCGCGCTTGCTCACGAATGGCCAGCTTGACTCGACCTTTGGCTTGAATGGCGCAGCCGCCACAGTCGGCGGCGAATCGATCGTGCTTCTGCCAAATGGCAACATCCTGATCGGCGCCGGCAGCGTAGCGTCCCTCTACGCTCCGAATGGCAGTCTTGTTACAAGTTTCGGTGTCAACGGCCAGACTCCGGGGTTCGCCTTTAACGGCGCGGGCGGATTTGTCGTTTCTACCAACTCCACGGGTGTAACGAGGATCATTAGCGCCGGCAGCATTGTTACCTCTCCGAATCTCATGTTTACCCACAGCGTATCGGGTTTCCTGTTGGTAAGCTACAACACGGACGGCACGATTGATAACAGCTTCGGGAATCACGGCGGGGTGGCAACACCATTCCCTGGGAATATCCTGGCACATGCTTTTGCTCTCGCCCTCCAGAGAAACGGCGACATTGTCGCGGTTGGACAAACAGCCCTCACTGATGTGGATGCTGTTCCTGGTCCGTCCGACTTTGCTTTGGTGCGCTATAGTCCCAACGGAAGGGTCGACACGACGTTCGGTAATGGCGGGTTTGTAAGCACACCATTTGGCACCAGCGAGGCCTTTGCTAACACTGTGCTTATCCAAATCGATGGCAAGATCGTTGCCGTGGGCAACAGCAACAGCGGAACCACTCTCGCACGTTACCTCGCTAACTAAGAACTAACCGTGCCGAAACTATTCGTGCTCAGTTAATTTTGGAAGGCTCCCTCGGGGTGCCGCTGGGGCGCTTTGCCGCGCAGGAGGTTTCATTTTGCTCGTTTGTTTACTGATTGGTGCCGAAAGTGACCCGCTCTTACGCGCGCGTGCGGGAGATTCAGACAAATTTAACCGAGCGGAATCAGCGAAGGGCGACTCGTAAACAGGCATTACATAAGTTACTAATGTGCCCTCGTCTTTCGCGCGCGCGCGTGAGTGTTTGTGGAGATAAACGAGCCGGACCTCGATTGTTCTACTTTTGTTCTACTTTCGCCTTTTTTTAGACTACCTTTCGCGATTGCTGGATTGCCGCCGGGAAACGGCTGATTTCCCTATGAAAATTGTGAACCGCATTTGATCGGATTTGATCAGATGAAATCGCCGGTTCCTGAATTTTGAGTCCAGCTCGTCTGCCAATTCCGCCTCGCCGGCGTTAGAAATTTCATCCGCTCTCGCACAAATCCTAGTACAATTGGGCTGTCCCGCAGACAGCCTCGAAGGGAAAAACGCGTTCCCGCGCCAGACTTACACTCGGCTAGAAGGCTGCGCGAAGGTTCCTTGGAGTATCTGCGCGCCGACGTTCCCGAGTACTTCAAGACACTTGGAACGGCGCCAGAGCAACGGCTGCAATATTCGTCAACTTGGCAAGCAACGTAGCGACCATTACGTAAAACCGACAAAGTCCCCGGGAATTGTTGCCAGACATGTTTGTCCGAGCGCGTTCGTTAGGTGAAAGTTCTTCCGTGCGCAGTCTTCTGTTCGTCTCTCTCCCGCTATCCCTTTTATTGATGCTCGGCGGATGCAGAGAACGCGGAAACACGATCGTCATGCGCGATGCCTGCAGTCTTGTCTCCAAAGAGGAAGTCGCATCGGTTCAGGAAGCTCCGGTGAATGAGACAAAGAGCAGCGAACATTCGGACGGAGTTTTCCGGGTTTCTCAATGTTTCTACACCGCAGCGGAATTTAGCAAATCAGTGATTCTGGCCCTTGTACAACCCGACTCGAAGCAGCGCAGCGAGCGCAGTCCAAAAGACTTCTGGAGAGAGAAGTTTGGCCCTTACAATGGAAACCAAAAAGAGCGCGATGAGAAACCGGAGACCAAGAGTGCCGAAAAAGAGCAGGGACCTGCGCCGAAAAAAATTGATGGCCTTGGGGACGATGCTTATTGGGTGAGCAATCGATTTGGCGGCGTGCTTTATGTTCTAAAAGGGGATGCTTTCTTCTCGGTCGGCATCGGCGGAACGGATGACGAAGATGCCAAACTCGAGAAGTCGAAAGTGCTCGCCCAAAAAGCGCTTCAACGGCTGTAAACCTTTCCGACACGCTGGACTTATGAAGTGTTGTGAGGCGACCGCGCTCGCCTATTTTCCCGAATCTTAAGACAGACTTTTATCAACGTTCTGCCTATGAAAAAGATTTCCTCTCCTTCGATGACCGCGCGCGCCACTATCGGCGCGCTTTTTTTTGTTACGGGTATTTTCCTGATTGTGTTCGGGCTCTTCACAGCCCGCTTACACTCGGCGATGCCTAGTTCCGGAACACTTAATCCCGGGGGGGCGACGGTAAATTGGGTTGGGACGGCGGCTGGCGGCAGTTCGCTGGACGAAAGCACCTGCGTCGAAGGCGTAAACTGCGATACCTTCATTCTGAGCTTATCGGGCACGCCAAGTAACTGGACTGGCCTTAAGGCGCGCATTGTTATCAGTTGCACCGATCCTTCCGGCCTGACCGATTACGATGTCTATGTCCACAAAGGCGATAACAATGGGCCGATCGTCACAGGTGGTACATCGGCGCATGGCGGAACGCCCCCAGAAGTAGTCGATCTTGATCCCAGCAATCCGGATGTCGGTACCGGTCAGTTTTCGGTTCACGTAGTTTATTTCAGTGCCACTGCGGCCTTTCAGTATTCCGGCAGCGCCAGTGCAATATCAGCATCAGCAGGATCTGCTTTAGCTCCATCGGCTCCTCAGGATCGCGGCCCGAAAATCGGATTCCAGAACTTCGAGGCGCCGGGGACTTTGGTACAGGTTACCGACAGTAGCCAGGGACCGACTGTGCACACCGTCGAATATATGGGATATGACGCCGGCGAACCTTCCATCGGCGTCAATTGGAACTCACCAAACTCAGTTGCAGGCGTGACGAACTTCCAGTCAGACCTTCAAACGCTCTTCATAAAGTTCGACGATAGTTGCCCCGCAAACGCCCAGAGCGCGACTTGGTATAACAGCCCCGCCCCAACATCTCAATTCGTCGATTCCGATCCCATCGGCTTCACGGATCGTCAGACTGGGCGTGTGTTTGCCGGCGAACTCACCCTCACCTCGCCAACGTGCAAAGTTTCATTCACAGATACTGACGGCCTCGATCAACTAGGCCAGCCTAGTTACGCTGGCTGGTCCCCAAACCCTGGACCGTTGGGTTCTGGTATTGATCATGAGACGATCGGTGGCGGGCCATATCATACGCCTGCTCCGTCTCACGGCCCATACCCGAATGCCGTTTATTATTGCTCCCAAGACCTGGTTACTGCGTTTTGTTTGCGCAGCGATGATGGAGGCGTCACTTACGGACCACCAATACCTACCTACACGAGTCAATGCGGTGGATTGCATGGACATGTTAAAGTTGCGCCCGACGGAACCGTTTATCTGCCCAACAACAGTTGTGGCGGCACGGGCGCGGTCGTCGTTTCAGAAGATAACGGCTTAACATGGAGCATACGTCCCGTCCAAAACGCAAGCAGCCAGACCCGCGCCAACGCGAATCTCCAGGATCCTGCTGTAGCGATCGACAGTAATGGTCGCATCTATTTTGCAATGTCTAGTGGCACGGTCGCTGGTAGCGCTACTGGCGGTTCTAGTGCTGTCGTCGCGACATCTACTGATCGCGGTCAAACATGGCAGAACATCTATGATGTGGGCACAGTTTATGGTCTGAAGAATGTTGCTTTCCCTAGTGCGGTAGCAGCCGATGCTGGCCGCGCCGCAATCGCTTTTTATGGTTCGACCATGTCGGGCGATGGTTCTGCAAACAGTTTCAATGGTATCTGGCATCTTTACGTGGCCAGTACATTTGATGAAGGACTGCACTGGACGACTACCGATGTAACACCCAAAGATCCAATGCAGCGCGGTTGCATTTGGATGCACGGCGGCGCCGATATTTGCCGTAACTTGCTCGACTTCTTTGACATGACCGTTGACAAGCAGGGACGGGTGCAGGTCGGCTACGTTGACGGATGCGCCGATGGCGCCTGTGCTCAGGCAGTGCTTACGGCTAAGGGCAACGCCTACACGGCCAGAGGTGTGATCGCGCGACAATCGAGCGGGCGCCGCCTTATTGCCAGCTTTGATCCGCCGAATCCGCTGCATGCCAGATCCGCACCCGGCATGCCATCGGTCACGGTCCGGCGAGTCAACTCCGTCGCTCATCTCGCCTGGTCCGAGGCAGACACAGGTAATGCCAATATCACCAGCTATCGTATCATGCGAGGCACGGCTAGCCGCGCTGAGAGTCTATTGACAAGCGTTTCGGGAAATCAGACAACCTATAACGACACTACTGCCACCGATCCCACCAAGACATATTATTACAAAGTACTGGCAGTAAATGGGCCGGGAACATCATGCGGAAACAACGAAGTCGCCGCACCCTACCTCGGTAATACGTGCACTGGCTTGATTGTTCAACAGACGCCGCCGGGTCATCCGGAACAGCAACTTCAAGGACAAGCGCCTGCTTCGCTCGCTATCGACTACGTTGCTGTCGGTGAGCCTCCTGGGACAAGCAATCTAATGTTCAAGATGAAAGTAACCAATCTGGCGACTGTACCTCCTAGTAGCAGGTGGAGGATCGTTTGGAACTCATACGCTGCCCAATCGTACGACCCGGCAGCCGAGCAGTTTTATGCCGGCATGAGAACGGATCAAAACGGAACCGTGACGTTTGATTATGGGACTATCGCTACTCAGGTGGTAGGGCTGGTTATTGGCGTCCCAACGGAGACCCTGATTGGATTCTTGCCGGGAAGCAGCTTTAACGCTGATGGAACGATTACACTTATCGTCCCGAAATCGGCAGTAGGCAGCCCAGTTCCGGGTGATCTGCTCGGGGCTGTTAACGGAAGGACGTTCACCGGCGACACGGCTCAGACCCAAAACCTAGAGCGCTCGACCCTCCTTGTTGACCACACGTTTGTTAGGGGCCAGCGGGACAACGGTCATCCGGCTGCCACGTACTCTATCGTGGGCAACATAGCTTGTCCCTGAAAATCCATATCGACGCCAACTGGAGGGCAGGCGATTTTTCCGAAGAAAATGTGCCCAATGCTACCGGCTGTGGTGAAAATTGCATCAGATCATATCCAACGGTATCGCGATTTGAGGGCCACGGTTATTTATTGTTGTGGCGAGCATTACCGTCCTATGCTTGCTCTGCACATATTTGTCGTCGACCAGACGATGGAGTCACTGACAGTCCTTGTTCGAGGAGTGGCCAACTGCAGCATCTGATGCCGTCCTCTCGTAGGTCACGGTCACAATACAGGTGGCGACCTGGCGGCTCGCGTTGTGCGAGCTGATCCGCAAGATCAACACGACTGCGATCGTCAATTGGCCGATTGATCCACTCGGTCCGCCTATCCAACCCGGCGACGGCACGCTGGCGCGCGAACACATCGCCGAAGCGGAGAGTCGTGCGGGAGCTTGGCAAGGTGCTCGGACACCTGTTGCGGGAGGATGGCTGCCACATCATTCGTGCCCCGCGGGCGCTCGCCATCGAACGATATGCCAGGCTATGGAGGCGCGCCTATCCGACCGACCAGCACGCGGACAAGATCATTCCGCTCCGAGCGGACGAGCAACAGCGCGAGCCGTTCAGCGCGAGTAGTTCCAAGCTTTCGTAACAATACTTCTGATGTAGTAGGTTCATCGACGATATTACTGCGCTGATGTTTCTTTCATCGCCACTTATTGCCAGATAAATGTCGGTTTAAGGTATTGATTGGCGCTTTCTGGCAATTTCATTTGAGTTTGCTTCCTTCATGCGAGGAAAAACTCGTCGAATTAGAAAATCTTGTATCCCGCAGTCGGACTCGGTAACCAAATTGGTAGCGACTGAGAATTCTCTTGTGGCACTCGACCCAATTTAGAGAGCAATTGGACAACTGGTAACTCAAAAGCGCTACTGACTTTGAATCACCTGATCCGAAGATTTGATTTCGTGTCAGATGTTACGGCTGGTCATTCTTCGTAGTCGGGACCGCCTTTTCGCCGTTGCCCCCTTTTCTTTACAAATCGGCAAAATGTTACAAAACAAGAAAGACATACGCAGCGCAGTAGCGGCGAAACCGAGCCGCCGCCAAGCGCCGATGAGTAAAGAGTCGCCCCAGACCGTGCTCTCGGCTCACTAGGCTAATTGGGTTAATCACGATAGACGAGCAGAACGGACCCTCATTCTTGCACAAATTCTTGTACACCGCATCGGACCTGCCAGCCGCGCAAGATACAGAGCGCCCTGCAGACGCAACGGACAAAGACTCCTGCGGAGACCTGATTCGCCAATTGGCTATACGGCTGCTTTTCTACCGCTAACAATTAATGCCTGTGCTGGGAACTCATTGTTCCCCCTACAAAGTATCTCCGCGCCACATCGGTAACAGCCTGCTTTATTGCTGGTTAGTTGAGCGGGCGCGAGTCCGGCCCCAGACGACAAACGAAACATATCCATCCTGGCGAATCACTCTTAGCGCCCCCCGCATGGCAGCGACCGGATCGACAAAAACCATTGCTGATAACCCGCCTACTGCTGTATCAAATGTACGGTCTGCGAACGGTAGATCATCGGCAGAACATTGCCTGAAGTGGATGTTTGTCAGGCCCCGCCTGCCTGCTTCTTCCTGAGTAGTCTCGACCATACCGGCTACGGGATCTGTGTACATTCCTGATCCTGTTGGCCCGACAATGCGTGAGATTGTGAGCGAGGGTTCGCCGCTTCCACCACTGATATCGAGCACCTTCTGGCCGATCCCGATCCGCGCTTCTTCAACTAGACCGGACGTTATGGTGCGAACATCTGTGCGATCGGCACTCGATACTTGTCCCAATACCGCGCAGAGGTTTGCCACACGTCCAGCGTTTTGTTCTGTTCCTCGGGCGTCATTCTGGTTCGACCGAAGCTGACCCTTTCTATTTCGACACGCTCGATGCGAGCTTCTGGAAGCGCGGATCGTTCCGGAGCGGATTGAACATCGGATCGAGACGTAGTAGCGCAGGAGTAAGCGGCAGGTTGAAAGCCAGTAGGCCTTCATACGGTGTCGAGAGCAGTTTCTGCAAAGCGACGATGGCACGTTCGGGTTCCCCCATTCCTGCTGCTACCCGGGCAAGGATCTCAATCGGAGCGGGACCATCTACAGCGTCTTTCTCGATCGGAAGCACGGCCAGGGCCCGTTCAGTTAGAGCCAACGCAGCGGCCTTGTCACCGAGGCCCATATTGGTCAGCGCAAGATCTCCAATGAGGAGATAGTTTTCCGGCTGTTCCTTGAGGAAGCGTTCCAGTTCGCTGCGCGCCTGACGCCAACTTTCCTGGGCGGCGGCACGGTCGCCGGCAACTTCCTGCGCCCAGCCTAACCAAAAGCGCAGTTCGCCGTTGTAATAACCCAATGCTTGATCGGGGTTGGCCAATATTTCCTTTAACTGAGGAATGATTGGTCCAGGGCGGCCCTCCAGGATCGCTTGGTAGGCTTGTGTTTCCAAGGCCTGGGCGTCGTCGGCATTCGGATGCAGCGGAGCCAGGATCGCCGCGGCCCGCGGCAGATCGCCCTCAGCTTGTGCGATGCCCGCCTTTAGCACAAGGGCATCCACGTCGTCCGGTGTGATATTAAGAACCTGATCAAGCTTCCGCAGTGCTTCGGGGAAACGACGAAGCCAGATATAGGAAAGCGCCTGCTGGGTGAGCAGCGAAACGTTGCGCGGGTCGAGCCGCTCGGCTTCGTTGAAGTAACTCTCGCTCTGGTCCCACTGGCCTCTTCGCCGCGTGACATAGGCTAGCTGTTCAGGAATCAGACTGCTGTTGGGCAGGAACTGACGTGCTTCCTCAAAATAACGCACCGCGGTGTCGTAATCCTTTAAGCAGGCGTAGTAGTAATATCCTTTGGCCAACACTGCTTCGCCGAGATTGGGCTGAAGGCCCAGCGCGGTTTCGGCTGCCTGCCGCGCCTCTTCACGCAGGGCGACCGTTGGTTGAAGAGCCTGGTTGAGGTAGCCGCGCGCGTCCACGTATGACAGCAGCGCCCAGGCAAGGGCAAACTTCGGGGCTAATCTTACTGCTTCTTTCAGATATTTCTGTGCGCCTAGAGAGTTGGCGGTTGTGTTGGTGGTTTTCAGGTTATAAGCCAACCCGCGCAGGTAGGCATCGTAAGCCTCAGGGTTGTCTGTCGGTTTGGCGGCAATGACTTGCTCTTCCTGACCGGTGAGTTTCGCTCGCAACTGCTCGGCGATGGCTTTGGCCACCTCACTCTCCACTGAAAAGATGTCAGTCAGTTTGCGATCAAAGGTATCGGCCCAAAGATGAGAATCATTGGCCGCTTTGATTAGCTGCACATTCACGCGCACGGCATCGCCGCTCTTCTGCACACTTCCTTCCAGGATGTGCGCAACCCCAAGTTGCTTGCCGATCTCGGACAGGTTATCCGGCGCGCTTTTGTAATGCTGCGTGGATGTACGCGAGATCACCTTCAAGTCGGCAATCTTCGCTAGGCGCGTCAGAATCTCGTCCTGGATTCCGTCAGCAAAGTAAGCGTTGTCGGGATCGCGGCTCAGATTTTCAAATGGCAGCACGGCGATACTTTTTTCCACAATCGCCAAGGCCGAGCGCGTCGGTCTCCGCAGAAGCAAGACGAAGGCAGCAATAATCGCGGCAAGCACGAGCAGCGCAACGGCCACTTCAGCCCAGCGCACGCGGGCCCGGCGTTTCCGGACGGTCTCGAGTTTCCGCGGCAGCGTCGCATTGCCGAATTGATCGTCATAGAGGTTCACGACCGAGACGCGCACGCCATGTTTTGCTTCGCATGTGCCGAGATCGTGCAGAAACGGTCGCCACTTCTCGTATTCTTCGAGATCTTCGGCGACATGCTTGGAAAGGAGGATGTGCCCTGCGTCGCCGCAATCCATCACCCGTTTTGCCATGTTGATTCCAGCGCCCGCGAGATTGACCCTTTCATTTACATCAACAACGCCGCTAACCGGCCCGCTGTGGATTCCCATCCGAAGTTGTAGACGCGGATGTTCCTTGAGCGCGCAGCTGATCTCCACCGCGCACTGCGCAGGCGCCTCCGGATTGGTGTAAAAGACAAGCACCATCCCATCGCCGGTTGGGATCCTAATCAAACGGTTCGCGGCTTCGGCTCGTTGAAACTGCTCGGACGCGCGAACAATCTTGGTTAGTTCCTCAATCGCCGCATGCTGGTCATCAATCGAAAGCTTTGAGTAGCCAACGATGTCGATGAACAAAACATGGGCGATCTCCAACTGGATCTCTTTTTTGATCTCAACGGACATCTTTTCGGGCGCTTAAGACTACATGAATTTCATAATCGCGCCCTATTCAGACTGTCGAGAGTGTCAGCGATGATTTTCCAGTAATTTACGCGACGGATTGTGCTCTTTTGCTTTCAATTCCACGATTCCCGAAAGCGAATCGGAATTCGCCGGCTATACTTTACTGGTCTTGGCCGCGAAATACTTGATTCGCTCGATGAGCCGCGGCCCAACGACTGAGTGAACTGACAAATGCCACGAACCTTCCGCATCGCACGGAAATGGGAGCTCGTTATAGCGACGCGTACGCGGATGCGCTGTATCTGCTCGAACGCGGCGCGGATCCGAATCGCGTCGCCGCTGACGGAATGAATTTCTCGAAAATGCTGATTCAGCATTGGGAACATTTCACAAAGGACCAGGCAGCGCCGCCGGAGTTCGCGCGACTTTGGGACTGGGCCGAAACACATGGAATAGTCGGCCAAACGGCCACGTATGGCAGCATGGACGCGTGCCTTTTTTTTCCGCATTACGAAACGCATTGAGCTGCGCGCTGCTCTCGACGCCACGCCCATTAGCTGCGTCTCGTCCATCACCCAGAGGCAGTCGTTATTTAACGAGCCGAAGTGCATCGGCCAGCGGTAGCGGCTCATGCCGTATCCGCGATTAATGGCTGCAGCGCATAGAGCATCCGCGCGGTTTCCATGACAGAACTAAAAAGCCGCGATGAAATTTTCGGCCTGTAGCAACCCGCTTTGCTGAGTTGTCAGCGATCATTACCCAATATTTCACGCGCGGGATGCTACCTGTTTTGGCTATTCGCGCAGTTCATAGATAGGCGCCCACTCGCCGCGAGATAAATTTGTGCCGAAGAAATCCGGCGATACCGGTCTGCAATCCGCCGCAACATTTCGGTGCGCGCCTCCGAGTGGCCGAATATAATGTAACCGGAGTTTTCAAAGGCAAACGCGCGATTTTTGAATTGACGCCCGCGTGACAAACTTCAATTATCGGCTAAAAAGGTGCGCATATTTCGACCCCTCGCTCTAGTTTTAAGTTTGGTTTCACTTGCTCCAGCGCTTTTCGCAACGCAACTCGACCCTTCCCATCAGCTTATAATAAGCGTCCGCGATCAGAAGCTGATGCTTGTACAAAACGGCGGGGAAGTGGCCACATATCCGGTGTCCACGTCGATGTTTGGTGTGGGCGACTCTTGGGGACGAATGACAACTCCTATTGGCTATCTCGCAGTCGAAAAGAAAATCGGCGACAACGTCCCGTCCGGCGCCGTCTTCCACAATCGGCGGTTAACCGGTGAAATTCTGCAGCCAAATGCTCCTGGTCGCGACCCAGTGATCACGCGCATCATCTGGTTGCGTGGATTGGAAGCGCAAAACGCGCATGCATTTCAGCGTGGCATCTATATCCACGGCACACCGCAGGAGAAAACAATCGGTCGCCCTGCCAGTTATGGCTGCATTCGGATGAAATCGAGCGACGTGGCGGAGCTGTACAATCGCGTTCCCGTGGGAGCAGTCGTGCAGATTATTCCCGACCAACTTCCGAAAACGGTACAAGCACTGCCGGTGCAATTGACTCATACTCTCGTGGCTGCGACCGCACCACCTCAGACTGAAACGGATAATCGACGTCGGCTGCCGAAAGTAGCGAAAGCGCCACGGGTACGGCCCACGAACAGCCGTATCACTGCGAGCGCACTGGCCGCACCACCTCAACACTTAACGCAGAACCAGCCACGAGCGCAGCCCGCAACCCGGAATCAAGATCAGCTTGGATCTAAAGAGAATGCGGGCGTTCTGACAGCCGAAGAAATGCAGATGGGCGGAGCGCATGCGGCCGAGCGGCAAAAAACGAAGCTCGCATTGAATAAAGGGTTGTAGCGATCGCACGTGCGACATGCTCGCGAGTGGCCGCGTCGTCTCACCCGCTATAGGCATTTTGTCCGCTAATGGCATCATCGACTTCCACGTTGCGCACGACCAGACCGCTTCCGGTGCGGCTTGATCGGACTGACGCCGTTTGCTACGGACGTCTGCCACGCCCTCAAAGCCTTCCGTCGAAATCATTACCTGAGATTTGTGAGGTGGCTTGAGGGCAGGATGCATGGCAAACACATTTCGCGATAATTGAAGAACCGGCCGAAAAGAGCCTCGGCATGACGCCAGGCGCACCAGCGTTCGTCTTGCCAGGTCAAATCCATTGGTTGCTGATATTTAGTGATGTGGCTCGACTTTCTTCCTGGAATGCTGTAGAAAGCTCGCTTTCAATGGCGACCACGGAGCCAACTTCAGGCTTTGACTTGATAGTGTGCGCGTGCGGAGAACAGGAATATACGGCACGTGATGCAATCGATGCAGCCATTTTCAGGGGCGAGCTGGTGGTAAAGTGGAAAGAATTTCTTGATGAAGTCGAAGCCGAAAAACGCGCGGATGAGCTAGACTTAGATTTGGACGAGTCCGCAATTTCTAGTGCGGCAGAAGCTTTTCGTTACGAATACGATCTGATCACTGCTGAAGAAACGGAAGCATGGCTGGCAAATCGTGGCCTGACTTTCGATGACTTCAGCGACTATTTTACTCGTCAATATTATGCCACCGCGATTCGCGAAAGCGTCGTTCCGGATGAAGTGGAATATCAGTGCGCGTCGGTCGACCTACGCCGATCGTTCCTGACGGAATTGATTTTATCGGGAGATTTGGACCGAATCACGACCGATTTAATGGCGCGCCTCGCGGCGCGATGCGCGGGACAAGAACCGGCCCCAGAGGCGATTGCGGCCGAAGAGCGGAAATTCTTGCATCGGAACAGCGTTAATCCGGGACAACGGCCGAATTGGCTGAAGAAATTGGGGCGTGATTCGAAATGGCTGGATGAAATGCTCGCAATCGAGGCAGCATACCGGACACATTGCGAAAGGCTGCTTGTCCCTGAGGCGCGTCAATACGAATTAATGCCTTTACGATTGCCGCTGACGCGATTCGAAATCGAAGTGATCGAGCTAGAATCCCAGGATGCCGCCAAGGAAGCGCTGTTTTGCGTGCAACAAGATGGGATGTCAATGGAGGAAGTTGCAACCGAGGGACGTTACCCTTACCGACGTTCGCACTTTCTTTTAGAAGATCTTCCCGTGGACGCCCAGCAGAGATTCCTCAGCGTTTCGGCGGGGAATGTCCTCGAACCGACTGCGCGCGGTGACGGATTTGAACTGTGTCGTGTCGTCAACAAAATTGAGCCGCAAGCGGACGACCCAACCGTTAAATCGCGGATCGATCAGCGACTACTCGACCGGCATTTCTCTGAGCTTATGAGCAAATATACGCAGGGGCGGCTGGGCGCCATGTCACCTGGCAAAAAATGAAAGTTCAAGACACCGAAATTCTGCGGCGTTCATCGGTTTTCCGTTTTCTTGCCGATGAACATTTCGCCGCGATTGAGCCGCTCTTGGAGGGAGAGCACTATGAATTCGGTGATGTGATCGTAAAACAGGACGATCCGGCCGATGCCTTTTACGTTTTGACCAGGGGGCGGGCACGCGCTCTGAAGATCAAGCCAGGTGGTGAGGAAATCCCGCTGGGCGTGTTGAAACCCGGTGACTCGTTTGGAGAAGCCGCATTGTCTGAGGGAGGAGCCCGAAACGCGACGGTGCGCTGCAGCACAGCGGTAGATGTTTTGCGGCTCGATCGCGATGATTTTACGGAGCTCGTCCGTCGCGTACCCGATTTGAAGCAATATGTCGAGACCACCGGCCGGGACAGAGCTCTGCAAAGTTTCCTCTATCAGTTCAGCAATTTTGGCCGGCTTCCGACTCCCGTGTTGCGCGCCATGATCGACAGGTTGAAACCTGTCACGATCGTAAAAGGCAATCTAATTATCCGTGAAGGAGACGATGCCGGTCCTCTTTACATAATGCAGAAGGGACGCGCGCGGGCCTTTGCTGGAATCGACGGACAAACGCGCAATCTCGCGTTTTATCGCGAGGGTGACTTTTTCGGTGAACTGTCGGTCTTGAACGGCTCTCCGCGTGCGACCTCCGTCGAGGCATTCACAGATTGCCAATTGCTCTCTCTTGAACCCAAGTCCGTGCAGGACTTGCGGCGACGGTTTCCGGAATTCGATAGGCTCGTGAGCGAACGGCTCGCGCTTTATCAGGCGAAAACCGAAGCGCGTATTCCGCTTGATTTCACGACCGAATTGCTGCCTGCCGAAACACAGGTCCACGACAAGGTTCAGCTGGATCGTGAACATCCTCCAGCCGGGGCCGAAGATAAAGAAGCTCCCTTCGCTAACGAGCAGGGCTTGTTCCGCAAACGCGGAAAGCGAATCCGCAAAGTCGACCACATCATGCAGATCGACGAGATGGATTGTGGCGCAGCCAGTCTCGGAATGATCTGCCGGTATTTTGGCCGCAAGGTAAGCCTGGCACGGATTCGGCAGCTTTGTCACACGGCTACGGACGGCACCAGCCTCAAGGCGCTTTCTCGCGCCGCAACTGAACTTGGCTTGGCGGCGCGCGCATTGAAGATCTCGCTACGCAATCTCTCGCTCATGCCGCTGCCAGCGATAGTGCACTGGGAGGGCAACCACTGGATCGTGCTCTACGATGTCGATGAGCAGTTTGTGCGCGTGGCCGATCCCGCGGTTGGGTTGCGGAAATTTCCGCGGCCCGAATTTGAAGCGAAGTGGACAGGCTACGCGGCGCTGTTCGATTACACGCCCGCATTCGAACAAGCTCCGGAAACCAAGCCAACGCTGGCGTGGGTTCTTCCGTTTCTGGCACGGTTTAAGGTAATCCTGCTCCAGGTGCTGGGGCTGGCCGTCGCTGTCAGTTTCCTTCAACTGCTCTTCCCAGTGTTCACCCAGATGGTGGTCGACAAGGTCATTGTCGAAAACGATGTCGGCCTTTTGAAGACGATCCTACTCGGCGTGCTCGCGGCCATCGTCTTCGTGCAGCTCTCCACTCTCGCCCAGGAATATCTGCTGGCGTTTGCAGCCGTGCGCCTTGATACGACAGTTCTCGATTTTTTGAGCCGGAAGCTTCTCTCCCTGCCGATGACTTATTTCACGAGCCGCCGGACAGGCGACATTCAACGCCGGCTGGACGGTGCGCGGCAGGTTCGGCAATTTGCCGTCCAACAGGGAGTTGGCGCTTTGCTGGCAGCAGTTTTTCTCGTCGGCGCAGTGATTTTGATGGCGATGTACAGTCCATTGCTCACCCTCGCGTTTCTGGCAACAACGCCGCTTTACGTGGGACTAATGATTTTTTCGGTAAAAGTGCTTCGTCCCCTGTATCACGGGGTGGAAGAAAGCCAGGGCAAATACAGTTCGCATCAAATCGATGCCATCAAAGGAATCGAGGCAGTGAAAGCGGCATCCGCCGAGAGTGCTTTCCGTGACGCCATGCTGAACGAGTTTCTCTCCGTCTCACAAAAACTTTTCAAGGCGACCTTTATAGTGATGTCGTACGACAGCGTTCTGCAAAGCATCGGTCTGCTCTCTACTGCGATCTTTTTGTGGGTCGGCGCGACGCAAGTTATTCATGGGCACTTGAGCGTTGGCGGTTTTGTCGCGTTCAGCTCACTGACGGCGATGGCCTACGCGGGAATTTTGCGCGCGCTCGGAGTTTGGGACAACCTGCAAAACGCCGCCGTCCTCCTGAATCGGCTGAATGACATTTTCGAGCAGGAGCCCGAACAGGGCCATGATCGTTCTCGACTCGTCCCGGTGCATAGCCTGGAAGGACACCTCCAGCTTCGCGGGGTTAGTTTCAAATACGGCGGCCCCGAATCGCCCGATATTCTAAAGAACATCAACCTCGACCTGGCGCCAGGGCGCATGGTGGCATTCGTCGGTCGCAGCGGTTGTGGCAAAACGACGCTCATTAAATTAATAGCCGGCCTCCTCGAGCCTACGGAAGGGACCATCTTTTTCGACAATGTCGATCTAAAAACTCTCAATTATCGCGACGTGCGGCGGCACATCGGAATAGTGCTTCAGGAAAATCACATGTTTAACGAAACGATTGCGCGCAATATTTCGTTTGGCGATCTGCAGCCAGATCTTGATCGGGTGCTTGCCGCCGCACAAGCCGCTGCGGCGCACGGTTTCATTATGCGTCTTCCGCTTGGTTATGAGACAAAGATTGGCGAATCGGGTCTTTCTCTTTCAGGTGGCCAGAAGCAGCGCATCGCAATTGCGCGGGCAATCTATAATAATCCGCCAGTGTTAATTTTTGATGAGGCAACGAGCGCGCTCGACACAGAATCGGAGCGCGCGATCCAGGACAATCTCGGTCGGTTAATGGCAGGTCGCACCACGATTGTGATCGCACATCGGTTAAGTACGATTCGCGAAGCGCACTCGATCGTGGTGCTGGAACAGGGAAGCATTGCCGAGATTGGTACGCACGATGACTTAATGGCACAACGCGGTCTATATTATTACCTTTCCAGTCAACAACTGGGGATCTGAGCCAGTTCTTCCATGAGCTCACAATTAACCGAACGCGGTTCACTCGATGTGGAATCCGAGATGCTGCCGCAGGAACCACCGCCCTGGATCATCCGCTCGACCGCCTGGCTATTGCTGGCGGCCTTTCTGTTCGCGCTGCTCGTCGCAATCATAATGCGGTTACCGGAAACCGTCTATTGCCAGTTCGTTCTGATTCCGGCCACCGGCGCCGATCCAATCCAATCGCCTCGGCAAGCCATCATTAGTCGCGTCGCTGTGGAGGAGGGCCAACCTGTTAAACTGGGCGAAGCGTTGTTCGTTTTGCGCTCCGACGAAATCCGCGGTTGGGACACGCAATTTCGGACCCTCACCGAAGATTTACGCACGAAAGAAGAAAGCCTCACTCGATCTGAGACCGCTTACGCTGCCCAACTCGAGATTAAGAAAGCCGAAATTGAGCAGGCAAAGAGCGAAGTAAAGTTCCGTGAGAATCATGCCAGCACGAGCCGCGAACTGGTGACGCGCATGGAGAAATTAGCCAAGCTGGGCGGCGAATCGGAAATTGACCTTGTAAAGCTGAAACTCGATTTAGCCGGTTCGGAAAAAGATTTGAGTGTCGCCCAACGCACTGTGCAGCAGGTCAATCTCGACCGTGGGCGAATGGAAACAGAGCACGCGCGTCAACGGGCTGAGCAGCAGTCGGAAATCGAGAAACTAAAAATGCGGATCGGCGCTCTGAAAACAGACCTCGAAAATACCCACCAGAACTTGCTGACAGTTCGGAGTCCATATGAGGGTGTGATCACTTCCATGGACCAGCGAACCGTGGGCAGTTTTGTGCAGCAGGGACAAGTGCTTTGCCAGCTCGCACGGAAAGACGCCAAACCGCGAGCTCGGATGACCTTAAACGAAGCCGGCCTCCCGAAACTCGCCATCGCTCAGCGCGTGCGGTATTTCTTCGAAGCGTTTCCTTACCAGCGTTACGGCGCTGTGACCGGAAAACTCGATTGGATCAGTCCGTCAGCGGTTACTACCACTGATGGCTCTCACTTCGTCGCGCTGGGCTCACTCGACCGCTATGAGATATCCCCCCACGCAGGACAAGTTTTACCTCTGCGAGTTGGGATGAGAGGACAAGCGCACATCATCGTCGGTGGACGCACGCTGATTGAATACGCGTTCGAACCCATTCGACAGCTGCGTGAAAGCATAAAGCAATAAATCCTCGGGCCGCAATGCAAAAGCCGCGTTTCAAGCTGAGAATTGAAGACCTGACCACAAGCGACGAAGCCATGGCGCGTTGCTTGCAGCTGGCAGCGCTGAGCGAATGCTCACATCCAACGCGCGGATCATCTGCGCATCAAACTGCTCGCTGCGGGAACGAGTGCGGCAGGGAAAATTCAGGGAAGACCTTTATCAGCGTCTGAACGGCCTCACCTTGCTCATTCCTCCGCTGCGTGAGCGGCTGCAAGAACTGCCGGCATCGATCGTTGAAAGCGGCTGGATTAAAAGAAGGCAAAAGCATCACGGCAATTCGTCCCGAAGCGATGGAGAAGTTGCTTCACCATCGGTGGCGCGGAAACCTTCGCGAATTGAGCCACACCGTGCGAGCCATGACGCTGTTTTGCAATGGTTCGGTAATTCTGCCCGAGCATGTCGTTTTTCCTCCAGATCTGGAGCCAGATCAGAATGCGTCTGAAAGGTGGTAAATTGGTTTCTTCGTTGGCCAGCAATAACAACGAACGCGCCCCTAGTATCGATCTCTCGCTCGCAAGTGACTGTGAAAAGACGCGTCCGGGTCGTTTATGAGCAAGCAAATCAAACCCAACGTCGTGCGGCAAAACTGCTCGCTATTTCTCGTTCGACCCTGGCGCGCCATCTCCGAGGCGTGGCCCAAGAGTAGGGCATTGTTGGTATAAAAATGAGCTCGAGTGGCCTTAGAATAAACTCAGACATTCTCTCCGTCTGCAATCGCAACCCTAATTTTTAGGGAGCGAACACGGCATAAGCCCCTCTCGTTTAAGAACAAGGCAGCGACAACTGATTGTTTGATGGCTTTTCTTTAAACTGGGCGGATACTGATAACAAAGAAAGCCAAAGTGAGTGCACCGAAGAGCAAAAGAATGCGCCCGCCGGAGAGTCAGGAAATCAAAGGCCCAAGCGCAGGAAAGATAAATTGATTCGTCTGGATGACCTGATTCCAAATACAGGACGAAACGGGCGAGCATCAATTGCTGTTCGGTGCCACATAAATCCAGCGAAGGACAAGTAACAAACATGCAAGACAAGAAAAAGAAAAACATCAAAGTTCGCGACCTGAAGCCAAAAAAAGATGCTAAAGGTGGCACCGGCTCCAGCAAGAACCTCACCGGCGCGGGCCCCGGCGTCACCGGGGCGGGTCAGACCAAGCCGGGTAACTGAAACACCAGCAAGAATAAGGTTAAACAGTCGCACCGTGGTTCAATCCCGCGGTGCGGTTTTTATCTATCCCTTCCGCGACTCTCCACAAACACTCTTACAGTAAAAGGGCGGCGGGCTCGCTCCAGACTCGGAAATCGCAAAACACGATAACGCTGCAAAATCGGTAGCAGGATTTATTTCGCACCGTGGCAGCTCGTTTGGGCATCTGACACGAAATCAAATCTTCGGATCAGGTGATTCAAAGTCAGTAGTCGCGTTCCGGGTAATCGCGATAGGTCGGTGGCTTATCGGCCGGCTAGTTTCCAAACCGGGCACCAGCTTCGGCGCAAGCTCCTCATGTCGATCTTCGGCACATAACGTTTCGCGGATAGTTCGATTAGTTCGCGTTCGATCCACAGTGCATCATCACGGCGGCAAGCCAATCGGTGGGCATGAGCGAGGTAAGCCCGCCGGGATTCGATCGTTGCTAAATTGGCGAGCCTTTTCGTAAGCAATGATCGATGATTTCCCAATGCTTCACGGGCTACAGAAAACATTCTTACTAACTGACTGACTGATTAGATGTCGCTAGGTGTGACGGATTGAATCGCGTTTGCATCCGCAGGCGGAAGCGAAGGGTCAATCTCCACTGACCAGCGATGTTGACCGTGATTGTCCTGACATTCGCACGGTGATTCAAACGTGACTGGCGGCGAGTTTTCCGCTGCGATGCAAACAAATGCAACTGCGGCAATCCTAAAGGTCTGGCCCGCGCCATTGCGCCCATTCATATCACTTTGTGGTTGCCGTGTGTAGAACAAAAGAACACAATCCGTCGCGTAAATTGCTGGAATATCATCGCTGACACTCTCGACAGTCTGACTAAGGCGCGATTATGAAATTCACGTAACCTTAGAGCGCACGACGAGATGTCCATTGAGAGCAAGAAAGAGATCCAGCTCGAAATCGCCCATGTTTTGTTCATCGACATTGTTGGCTACACGAAGCTTTCGATTAGCGACCAGCACGCGGCGGTTGAGGAACTAACCCGGATTGTTCGCGCGTCCGAGCAATTTCAACGAGCCGAAGTTGCAAGCCGTTTGCTTAGAATCCCGACCGGCGACGGGATGGCACTTGTCTTTTACACGAGCCCGGAAGCGCCTGCGCAATGCGCAGTGGAAGTCAGCTGCGCGCTCAAGGAACACTCTCGCCTGCAACTCCGGATGGGAATCCACAGCGGACCCGTCAGCGGGATTGTGGATGTAAACGAACGGGCCAATCTCGCGGGCGCTGGGATCAACATGGCCAAACGGGTAATGGGTTGCGGGGACGCCGACCACATTCTTCTCTCCAAACACGTCGCCGAAGATCTGGAAGAATACCAGAAGTGGCGACCGCTCTTGCACGATCTTGGTTCGTGCGAAGTGAAGCATGGAGTGCGCGTCTCGGTCGTGAACCTCTATAGCGATCAATTCGGCAATCCGAAGCTGCCGCAGAGGTTTGAGACTGTGCAGAAACGCCTGACGCGGTTACGCTGGGCGGGGACGGCGGCAGCATTGCTTGTGCTCGCGGTAGTCATTGCTGCGATTGCAATCTTTTCGCGTTATCGCGAGCGATCCGCGCTACCTGCGATGGAAAAAAGCATTGCTGTCCTTCCGTTTGAAAATCTGAGTCACGATCCTGACAACGCCTACTTCGCCGACGGCATCCAGGACGAAATTGTGACGCGATTATCGAAAATCGCCGATCTCACGGTGATCTCGCGCACATCGACGCGGCATTACAAAAGTGCACCCGAAAATTTGCCGTCGATCGCCAGGGAACTTGGCGTTGCTCACATCCTGGAAGGAAGCGTACAGAGGAGCGGCGGCGCCGTGCGCGTGAACGTGCAGCTAATCAAAGCAGCCAATGATTCCCATCTCTGGGCCGATACGTTTGATCGCAAACTGACCGACATCTTTTCAGTTGAAAGTGATATTGCCAAAGCTGTCGCCGACCAGTTGCGAGCGAAACTCACGGGTCGAGAAGAGCGAGAGATTGCCGCCAAGGCCACCGACAATTCTGAGGCTTACGACGCTTACTTGCGTGGTCTCGCTTACACACTGAAAACTATCCCCTCAACCGCCAATGCCCTTGGCGCACAGAAATATCTCAGAGAAGCGGTGCGGTTGGATCCGAACTTCGCGCTTGCCTGGGCACTGTTTTCATTCGTTAATTCACGCGCTTACGGCACACAGAGTCTTCAACCAACTGTCGCGCTGCGTGAAGAGGCGCGGCAGGCAGCCGAAACCGCGCTCACCCTTCAGCCCAATCTCGGCGAGGCCCTCTTGGCCACGGGATCTTACTACTACGCTTGCCTGAAGGATTACGAGACCGCAGTGCGCTACTTTGAACAAGCGCGCCAGCTCCTACCGAATAGCAGCCGGATTCCTGAATCGCTGGCCTATATAGCACGGAGACGAGGCAAGTGGGACCGGAGCGAATTGTACTTCAAAGAAGCCGAGAAGCTTGACCCTCGCGACGTCTACCTACTTACCCAGCACGCGAGTACCTATATCTGTCTCCGTCGTTTCCCGGAAGCGCTGCGAAAGCTTGATCAGGTTCTCGACATTACGCCGGACGACCTGGATACCCTTGTATTAAAGGCGGGTATCGCACAAGCGCAGGGCGACCTGCCGCGGGCTGCTGCGCTCCTCGCTCCACTGCATCCGAGCAGCGACAACACCGGGGCCTTGCTAACACAAGTTTACCAAGCGATCCTCGAGCGCCGTCCTGGACCGGTAATCCCAGCGATAAAGGAGATACTTACCAAGCCTGATCCAGCGTTAGGTTACTTCAACGGGGAGCTGCACTTATGGTTAGGTTGGGCACAAGAAGTCGCGGGCGACCATGTCGCCGCCCAGCAAAGTTGGCGACAGGCGCGCAGCGAAATGGAACCTTTCCTCAAAGAACAGCCGGAAAACTATCTCCTCATTGGCGAGCTCGCGCTGACCAATATGGGTCTCGGTGACAAGGCCGCCGCGTTAGCTCTGTCGGAACGGGCCATGGCCGCGAATCCGATCGAGAAGGACGCCTTAACTGGTCCCATTCCGATCGAGATCTTCGCCCGAGTGGCGGCGTGCATGGGAGAGTCCGACCGCGCTATCGCAGCTTTACAGGAACTACTCTCGATACCGTACGCTGGCTTAGTGGCTTTAGGCTCGCCGCTCACTCCTGCGCTGCTCCGGCTCGATCCGATGTTCGATCCGCTCCGAAAGGATCCGCGATTCCAAAAACTCGTCGCTTCGTCCGCGCCGAGGTGATCCCGCCTCCTGTTATAATTCTTCAACGCGAGATTTGTGGAGGCTAAGGGTTCAGGTCGATCTCAAATAGTCGGTGCACGCCAGCCAATTCGAAATGGCCGGATTTAGACGCTCCAATAATATTAAAACAAAACATCTTCACGTTATCATGTCAGCTCAAAATATCGTCACCCGTCACGTACCCGTTAGTAGCTGTCTTGAGTTCAAGCTGAGGTTAGATGTGGTTGGAGGATGCCCTTCAAGACGGCAAAAGTTTTCGCACCCTAGTAGTGAAGGTAAGCTTAACGCGGTGCGCAGACGTTGATAAAACTCCGCCAAGCTGCTGACACTTGCAATGCTAAACGTATCTCATTGGCTTGGGGGCGGTGGGGGCGGCGCAGGCGGTTTTGGGGTTTCAGGGCCGGGTGTCGGCGTGGGGGGCGGTGGAGGGGTTGTGGGCGGTTTTGTGCTCATACGCCATACGTTGACTCATTTCTGTATCTAACGTCAACCCTTTTAAAATGTTTTGAGGAGTATGCACTTCACAAAGGTAATAATTAGGATTGCCCTTAGTTTGACCGGCACGAGCGCATTCCTCATTCATTTTTTATTCATTCTAGCTCCGCTCGCTCTTGTTTTATGCGCTCCTGTTTGGCGGCTTCAAGCAATTCTCTTTCGTTTGCAATCGTTTTATACCAATCCGAAACCGCCAAAGTCAACCTGTGGATGCCATCGCATTGTCCAGTAGTTACCGAATCTATCACTCGGCTTGCTGCCTCTGCCAATCGCGTTCCAGACTGTCGAAATTCTACGCATAATCTGGCGAAGTATTCCTTGTCGCACTTAGCGTCGAACATATCGGAAAAACTCCACTTTTTCATTTTAACGGCTTGTCGCGCATTTTATCGCTCCAATCGTCGGTTTCTTCGCTTCCGAGGGCTGCTGCAATCATAAGATGACCTGAGGAAAGGTAAGGAAGCATAATAGCGCGTTACCGCTGTTTTTTCCGCCAAATCTTTTTCCGCTTTGCTTTCTTACTAGATAATTACGGCAGTGCTTCACAATGAAGCGCAGAAACAGTTCAGCATTTCCCCACGCGAAAATGTTCTCTCCGATGTTCAACCTCGGCTCCAGCGTACACACACGCGGCGCCCTGCAACAATTCGACCATGCTGGTTCCAAAAAATCGAACTACATGCTTGCCGATTATGATCGGCCAGTTCTCGCTCGGTCCACGACGTTTTCATTTGCGAATGGGTGTGCGAGTGGCTTTTTGTCTTTGGCAGTCTGCATGTAATCCTTCTGCCAGCCTTGTGCAACCACCTCCGGCTTTCCCTTTTCGAGTCCTGAGAGAAACCGATCCCTGCTTGCAGACCATTCTCGAAATTTATTTTCAAATTCCCGATCTGCTTTCAACATACGCAATTCCCCCCGGAACATCTCAAGCACACCTCTTCGAATTGGAAAGAATAGGCAAATGGGTTCTCTCAGCGCGAACTCGACCGTGCATGCTCTCGTAAACCGCCAGTTCATCGTGAATGTTGAATGAGCCCAGTCTGTTTCAATAATGCCATCTAGAGCTACGATCCCGTCTTTCGGACTGTTTGTGGGACCACGAACCATCAAATTCCAGCCAACGGGTGTCTTGAACAGGAATGGAATTTGAAAAGTTAGCACTCCTTCGCCGAAGTGAGAGTGGCAGTGCGGGCGGCCATCCCCGTATAGGCTTTCGACGTACAAACCCTCCGGTCCCGACGTACCATCCCAACTGGCACGGACGTGATGGGTAGATAGAATTTCCCAGCCGTACTGATTCGCGATGACTAATGGAAGGCATCGATAGGGAAACTTTTTGTCTGCATCTTCCATCCACCCCCGTTCGCGCGGCGCAGGGCGTATTGGGGCGGAATCATCCTCATATATTTGATAGGCAATTAATTTATGGCGTGATTCTGCCGGAGGAGGTTCTCCTTTACGCCTCGAATATGTCTTCATGCCGACTTTTGGGATGGTCTCACTACCGTGGCAGTCGTCGCCTTAACACAAACACACAGTAAGCCACCTTATCATTCAGGGCGAATGGCTGCTCAATGTCGTACCGGGAATCGTAGATGTTGCACAGTTCCAGCGACGGAACCGAACTGAGCAGCCGTCGAAATTGCCTTGCCGTATATGTGCGGAGCTGAAATTCGTGCCGCAGGCGAAGTTCCTTCGACCCGCGGCGCACAAGCAGGCAGACCCGAAGGTTCTCGAGCCGGTGGCGGAGATCGGTGCGCAGCATGCGCAGCGTTACAGTCACTTTTGTCTCTCCTCGCCACTGCGTCCAGCGCGCGTCGTCCTCTGGGTCGGTGTCCAATGGCAACAGATGCAAGCCCAGGAGGTAAATGCCGCCAGAACGAAGACTCCCGGCAACACACTCCAAGTGGCCGCGCGCGGCCTGCTCCGTCAACAAGTGGCGAAACGTGTTGACGGTACAGTAGGCCGCATCAACCAGTCGACCGAGGCGAAAATTGGACATCTGCGCCTCGAATGTCTCAGCGTGGAGCAGCCGCCGTGCAACCCGCCGTCGAAGGTACGTTAACGCCGGTTGGCTCAGATCGAATCCGGTCACTTGGTAACCTCGGGCCGCCAACTCGGTGATTAGTCGTCCACTGCCGCAGGCCGGCTCCAAGAACCGGCGAGGCGCGAAGGGACAATACTTGCGGCATGCGGCTTCGATGAAGTCGGCCTCCCGCCGGGTGTGGGCTTGGTAAGCAATGTCGTAATACTGCGGATAATTGAACCAGTTTGCTACGAGGACGCGGCTTCTTTCCATTGTTATTGGGATCAAACTTGCATGGCTTTTGTTGGATTCAGCGTAAACCAGACTGGCAGAGAGTATCGTTTTCCAGAAAGAACCTTCGGGACAGCATGCACAAATTTATGATTACTAGGAAACCCAATGAATAAACCTGGCTTCGGGACGATAACTACATCACGATCTGGAAAGACCAATTCACCTCCCGTGAAGTCGTCATTCAGATAAACAAGTCCTGTGTAATCTCGTTGAGGGGTGTGATTCGGAACCCATCGCCCATGTTTTCTTCGCTCATTGTCCGCATGGGGAATATGCGAATCTCCCGGTAATAAACACGCCAGGAACAACGATTCGACAAATAATTTCGGAGTACGAAGATCGATCTCGATCTTTTCTTTGCATCGCACGCTTACACGATACATCCAGCTAGCTGACTCGCTGTCCACGTCTCGAAGCGTGTAATAATGGAGAAGGGGCCGACGACTATAATCTCTCCTAAGTGATAGCTCGGAATAGCGATCGTAAAGATCAATTATGAACGTACACTCCTTTAAAGTAAGAGTATTCCGTGAAACGAGGATCCTACTTATAGGCTTTTTTCGCGCCACGGATATTATTATGATTTATGTCCCCGTCTTTGTTTCTCGCCAGGCATTCCCCTTATCGCAGCTTTAGCAGAAAGAAGGGATCGTTGTAAAGCAGAACCGCAGGGATCGGCTGCGGTTTTCAACCGACGCGGAAGCGACGTCGCGAATGGTTTTGCTTTCCGTCATCGCCGATGCGCATCAACAATCCATATTGTTCGCCCGTTGGAATCAATCGCTGGGATAGAGCCCCAACTCCAACCAGCTTTGGTGTGGCAAAGAAACAGGGTGGCGGAAGGCAGCTCTCCTAACGACGAATGGCCGGCAGTAACCAATCTAACACCAAATCAGGTCTTCGGGATCAGGCGATTCAAAGTCAGTTGTACGATCGGCTATAACTTGCAAACGCGCGAGATGCCAGAAACAGGCGCCAAGCAAAGGCTTTAGCAGTTAACGTTCCAAAATAGAATCGGGGATTCTTACGAGCGAATCTCAGTGGTCAGAACACGCCACGCTTTTAAAATCATAGTACGCGTAGCGAAACGAGGCGACGCACAAAGGGCGGGCTCGCGCGAGCTACCGCTAGGGCGGCAGAAGCGGCAGCTAATGCCGCAGATCCGCTACGGTTAGCAACACGGCGTAGTTGCGGGATCTAGCTGCCTGTACCGCCCTTATCTTTGGGTGGAGTAACAACAATAAGCCCGGAGTCCAGTTAAACCAGCAGTTTGTGATTAGCCAGGAGCAGCTAGAACGGGATCAGGCGGATCAAGGAGACAGCAGAACAATGAGCGTTGAATGAACAAACGCTGTGCCGCGTTTCCTCCGGGATAGTCTGCATCCGGTGCGGGACTTACCGCTTGCGCTTTTGGCAAAAGCCCAAAGCAGCCAATCAGGAGTGAGACAAAAAGCAAAGCAATCAAGGTCGTGCGGGCCGCGCTTGTCCCTGGGACTGAAGGCACTTCAAACTCAAAACCTGGCGCGGCCTCCGATCGCTGCGGCGTGTGAGCCGTTAGATGACTTTGGCAACGTATCACCAACCGGACTTCTTGCTGCAATATCTGTGCACCGTGAGAGCTACATTCGAGGCAATAATAACAAGAAGAAGATCAATCAGGCCGATTTTCCAGCCGAAGCGCCAGTAAGCAGCTCCGACAAGTATGAAGGAGGCAATGCTAAACACTCCCTGCACGATTTGTCCTCCGCGTCTCCGAGAGAATTCTCCCTCACTGGAATCAGCGAATCCTGTGATCGCGCCAAGAATGATGGTGGTGCCAATCAAGCGGAAAAGCATAGCGCGCAGAAAGTACTCCAAAAAAACTTATCATTCTCTGCGCCGGCCAAGCTGACCGGTTAACTCATTAGGAAGCGTCGCGCTATACCAAGGACGCCGAGGGCTGCCCCTAGCAACATTACCGTGGTGCCGCCGTCCGGAACAGCACCCCCTGTGCCAAAGAGCGTCCACCCGGAAAGGAGACACCCTCCACCTATGGCAGGAATCTTAATGATTCCACTCAAATTACCGACGTACCAAACTTCAGAACCAAGTAATCCGCCAGCGTACGTCGCAAATAGGTATGTATATAAACCGCCGTTACCAAGATTTATGGTGGTACCAGTGCCACTATGATCAACTATGGCAGTGGGCAAGGAACCTAAGACATTGGTTGAGCGATGGTAGATCTGGCCGTTGGCGGCGTCGATGGTGCCAAGGGCCATGCCAATTAAGTGATTGACATAAAGAGCATTGCCGGATGGCACGCCAGGCCACACGTAGCCGAGTTCGTGGGTGTCCCCTATGCTAAGGGCACTTGCATTGTGGGCGAATGCAAGCATCACCGCACAAAATATCGCGGAAAGCAGCGCAAATTTGCGTGGGGCAATCGATTTCATACTTGCAAAGGGGAAGCAGAGTTTATGCCAAAATAGAAAGACGTTATCCAAGACGTTGTAGGCATCTATTTACTAGTGAGTTATGAGGAGATTTAATCTGACGGTTTGGTCTGCCCTGGTTGCCTCCGGTGCGGAATCGTAAGATATTCCGACCGCTTCGTAGGGTTTTGCGACGATTCGGCAACAAGCCCGTAGGAACAACAGCAAGCCGCGCAAATCGAAAAGTGAGCGCACAGCTCGAACTGATCAAGCTGACGCCGCAGTGGTCGCGAGCGATCATTAGAGCTTTGTTGCTTGCGCAATCACAGCTTCGGATTCAGCTCGTTGAACCCAATCGTTCGTTCGGGCTCGCCCGTCGCGTCCAAAACACCAATTTCACCCGATCGGAAGCTCTTGTTGTCGTCGGAAAACCTTACGGGCCATCAAACATCCAGCCGCATCCGTGCTTTTAAACGAAATCTTAAGGAGCAACGACTGCACCGGGCTCAATGGTGCGGAGAGGTGGCCATTAGAGGCCGTGCTAATTCATAAGACACCGGCTGGGTTAGTCACCGTTTAATTCCTAGCTCCCAGCAGTCGTTGAGCCCACTTCTTTCAAATTTCCTTTATAATTACCTACGCGATCCGGTCAGCATTCTGCAAGCAAAATCGCGCGGGGGGCACTAGAGGGCTGGACCAAGACAGGGCTTGCGCAAGCAACAGCTGAGACATCAGAGCACGCTGCGAAATTACAAGGAGCAGTTTTTCGGGAACTTGGTTCCGTCGTTACCGTAGAACCGAAATGGAGCTTGGAAGGCGTGTTTCCTTCCCGCGCGGTTTTCAAGGTGGCCGCGCGTCACGAACCACGCCGCGAATGGGTTGATCTCAAGGGGCTGATTGCATTAATTGCAGCCCCTGACGGCCCGAATCTGATCGAGCGGTTTGCTTATCGTGACCTTGGCGGCATCATGAAACAGAAAAAGATCGAGACGCACAAGATCGGGCTGGTCGGCCAAGCGCCGTCGCGGCGAGGCGACCCGCGCAAACCACTCGCCGGGCCGAATGGCCAAAAGATCGCGCGGCTCGCCGGAATGAGTTACGACGAGCTGATCGCGTGTCGCCGGAAGCACCTGAACACGCACCATAGCGGTAAGCGCAGCAAAGGCGATGCGTTCGACCGCGCGAATGGCTGCGTCAACGCCGGGGACATCCTCCTGGATTGGCGCGTCGAGCGCATCGTTCTGCTCGGTAAGAATGTCGCGCACTGCTTCGGCTTCCGCGACGTGCCTTTTCTGGCGGAGATACACATTTATGGACGCCGGTTCTTAATCTTTCCGCATCCTTCTGGAATCAATCGGTGGTGGAACGAACGACGAAACGAACGACGCGCTCGACAACTTCTGCAGCGGTTCCTACGGGGCGAGACGGTTTCCGCCTGGGTTCCGAAAGAGCGGCCGTTGACGCCATGTTGACGGTATCACGGTCGTTTTTGTTTTTCACGGTCATCCATGTTCGCAACCGTGCGAGGGAGCGAATATGTCACGAGGGGCAAACACTAGATTTTCAGTCCACTGCTCTGCCAACTGAGGCTGCCTTCTGCAATCCCATTTGTGTAGCTATCTCGGTAGCGGCGGAAGCGTCACGTATCAAAATCGTCTGATCTTAAATCAGTTGATCCGAAGATTTGATTTCGTCTCAGATGTTGCGATTAGCCATCCCTCATAAGCGGACCGCCTTCTGTCGTCACGCTGTTTCTTTACGAATCGGCCAAAATGTCATAAACGAAGAAAGACCCACCCATGGCAGCACTTAGCGAAACCGAGGCCACCCCAAGTGCCGAAAAGTAAAGAGCCGCTGTCCATCCACGGCTTTGCTTACCCCGCAAATTGGGTTCATCGCGATGGCACCAGCAAAAGTCCAGTCGTTCTTGTACAAATCCTTGCACACCGCACCGGATTTCGCGTCCCCCAATATAGACAGCGTAGAGAAGGTCCCATAGACGCAACGGACAAAGACTCCTTAAGCTCACCCATATTGGTGGTTTTCCCCAGGGCCACTATTAATTTAAGTATCAGAGCAACGGAGCGAAACCGCTACAATGGTCCATGACAGGTGCTACGCCGGCTCAAAGCATTCCGTCAAAATCACCGCCTCGGATTCGTTACATTTTGGGCCAAAATGTTACGGGGCAGGAACGACTCATTCAGAGCAGCAGCGGTGAAAATGAGCCTGCTCCCAGGCGCTGAAAGGTAAAGAGTCGCGCCCCTTTTTTCATGTGATGGCGGCGCGTGGGTACTGCATGATCCTCGCTGACAGCCTCAGCAAAGCGATTGGAGTTGGGGAACAGAAAACTTCTACATCGGGCAGTTTTTGATATTTTCAACGTGCTCATGGATGCGGATGCTACGACCGATCCGAAATTCGAGATCGGACATGTTCTCTTCATTGACATCGTCGGCTATTCAAAGCTGCTCATCGGTGAACAGAGCGAGCTCATTCGTGAGCTGAAGGAGGTAGTCGCCACGAGCGAGCAGGTCCGGGTTGCGGAAGAACAAGGCAGATTGGTCTCATTACCCACTGGCGATGGCGTCGCGTTAGTTTTTCGCGATGCCGCCGAAACGCCTGCGCAGTGCGCCCTCGAGATCGCGCACGCGGTGAAGAAGTATCCGAAGCTGCGACTGCGGATGGGAATCCATAGCGGTCCAGTCAATGTGATTACGGATGTCAACAATCGAGCGAATGTTGCCGGAGCGGGAATCAACTTGGCGCAACGCGTAATGGATTGCGGCGATGCCGGTCACATTTTGGTTTCCAAACACGTCGCTGAAGACCTCGAGCACTACGCACGCTGGCGGCCTTATTTACACGAGTTGGGCGAATACGAAGTTAAGCATGGCGCTCGAATTTCGCTGGTCAACCTTTACGGCGACAGCATCGGAAACGCGGATGTTCCTGAGAAGATTAGGCAAGCAAAACGCGAACAAGCTAGAGCTAGCCGCGACGGACGTAAGCCTATCCTGGTAGCAACCTTCATCGTGGCTGCGGCCGTGCTCGGCATTGGTTACTGGGTTTTTCACCAGCGCCGCGCAAACGATTTCGCGACCATCCCAGTTAAAAGCATCGCCGTGCTACCGTTTCAAAATCTTAGTCCGGACCCGCAGAACGCCTTCTTTGCCGACGGCGTGCAGGATGAGATCCTGACGGACCTCGCCAGAATTGCTGATCTAAAGGTGATCAGCCGAACCTCGGTCATGCAATACAAGGCGGGGATCGCGCGCAATGCACGCGCCATCGCTCAGGCTTTGGGTGTTGCCAATCTTCTGGAAGGCAGTGTTCAGCGCGAGGGCGGCAAAGTGCGCGTGAACGCGCAGCTCATTGACGCACGCAACGACACCCACGTCTGGGCGCAAACGTACGACCGCGATTTGGCCGATATCTTTGTCATTCAAAGCGACATCGCCAAAGCAATTGCCGACGAGTTGCAGGTCAAACTTTCGCCTGGTGAAAAAGCGGCGATCGAAAAGCGCCCCACTTACGATGTCTTTGCCTACGATCTCTATACGCGTGCTAAGGAGCTCGTCGTCGACCTGACCGACCCGGTTGCCTCGCAGCAAAACCTAGCTAGGGCGGTGATGCTATTGGAGGAGGCGGTCGCGCGCGATCAACATTTCGTGAATGCGTGGTGTTTGCTTTCGCAACTTCACGCGCGGATGTATACCGCCGGGTACGATCACACGCCGGAGAGACTCGAGAAATCGTATTCGGCGGTCGAAGCCGCGTCGCGCTACGAGCCTGATGCCAGTGAGGTTCACCTTACCTGGGGAAACTATTACTACGAGTCGTTACGTGATTACCGACGCGCTGGTAGCGAATTAGCTATAGCGCAAAAAAAACTGCCGAACAGCGCGCAGGTTCTCGAAGTGAGCGGTTACGTTCTGCGGCGTGGAGGAGATTGGGAAGAGGCAACGCGCAGTCTCGAACGCGCCGCCGAGCTTGACCCGCGAAACGTGCACATACTTCAGCAACTGGCGCTCACGTACCAACCACGGCGCCGCTACCAGGATGAAGCGCATGTTTATGATCGCGTGCTTGCCCTTGTTCCTAACGATGGACTCACCCAAGGGCTAAAAGCTTTGGTCGCCGTAGACTGGAAAGCCGATCTTCGACCATACCAAGCTCTGATGGCAAAACTGACTGCCACGGACCCCAAAAAGGCCGCAGAAGCTGATGACATTAACTACACAATCTGCGAGCGCACCCCGGAAGCCTTTGCTCGCGGATTGAAGCATTACCCGCGAGGCGGTTCGGTAAATATCGCTGTTAATTACCCGCACGCTTACTTTGAAGGCGTCATTGCAATCTGCGAAGGCGATCTGGAGAAAGCCAAGAGCGCCTTTAACGTTGCGCGTGCCGAAGTTGCTGCAACCGTCGAGCGCGACCCAGAATTTGCGCCGGCAGTTAGTTTTCTAGGAATGATTGATGCCGGATTGGGCCGAAAAGAGGAGGCTCTACGCGAGGGTCGCCATGCGTGCGAACTCCTACCCCCTTCCAAGGATGCGATCGACGGCGTGGTGCTGGCTGTCAATCTCGCGCAGATCTACGTCTGGACCGGCGAGAAGGATCTGGCTATCGCGCAGATAGAAGCCGTGGAGCGTTTGCCGACGTATCTAAGCTACGGTCTTTTGAAGCTCCAGCCAATCTGGGATCCGCTCCGCGGCGACCCGCGTTTCGAAAAACTTGTGGCCTCCCTTGCGCCGAAAGACTAAGCCTGTGATCCACAGCACCTGTGAGGGACATGCCGCTACAAACCCTTGAATAGAATTTCAGCGATACACATGATCACTTACATGAAAACATTAATGTGCAGTTTGGCGGCGGTACTGAGTGTGGCGCTGGGCAGCGGGACCCTCGCCGTCGCCGAGGAAGAGCAGCAAATGAGCGGCACGGTTGTGGAATATCACCCCGGTTTTCTGACAATCGAAAACAGCAAAAAGGAACGCGTCGAGTTTCATGCCGAGCTGGGGGACCAGCGTTATAGACCGAAAGTAGGTGACAAGGTGACGGTGCATTACGAGATTAATTCGCGCGGTTGGTGGTTTACCTACAAGGTCGACAAGGCCGGGAAGACCGAGAAAGGCTCGAAGGAACACTGAAGACGGCGGCGAGCGCAACCGTGCACGCCGCCCTGATGTCGCGGACTGTGCCAATAGCCTAATAATTTTTGTTTGATCTGAGAATCGGACATCCTTTCGCCCGCCGGGGCGAAAGATGTCACGCATAACAGCAGAGTTAGGGTTGTTACTGTTGTTTTCATACATTTTCAGCGTTTTTATCTCACAAGTTTTGGGTTGCTTTATCAGTTCGACAGCCGTTGTACCCAAGGCGCAATTGGCTCTGAATCAGCGCACCTACCGAGCGAAGACGAATTTCAGGTCGAGCTACGGTTCATTCCGGATCGACCTCTTCTTTCGTGCTTCTAATCAGCGTAAAGGTTTCTTCCTGACCACCGATTCCACCGATTTCTCGGAACACAAACTCCTCGTCCGTCAGAGTGACGATTGTGTAGGGTACACTCCACCAGTAAAACTTGCCGTCTTTAACGTTCCAGCGCTCTGTAGTCACATCCTTTCGTCGGCCGACATACATTTTGCCGTCGGCAATTATGTGGTAAACCTGCGACGGACTTTTCCAGTAGCCGAGCAGTTTTTGCTCAATAGCCGAGTCAGAGGGTTTGTCGCCGTTGCCGCTGGAAGTAGGGTTGGCTGTTGATACTTTCCAGTCGTTAATCATTCTTAAATTCAATGGCTCGACAGTGCCGTCAACAAAACAATGAGTTTCTATCTCGCTAAGCCACACGTCTAGTCTGAAGCGTAGTCTGCCTTCGCGCCAACCAGTTGCTGTTAAAGTAAGAAATACCTTCCCGCCGGCTTCGCTGAGGTGCTTCTCGTCTATGCACGCGTCCGCCCTTTTCTCCAGCTCATTCCACAAGGCGTCATCCGGTTGGCTTAGAACCTTTCCCGACGGCAGTGCAACGATCCACATTTCATCTCCACCGGACCGCGAACTCCTTTGCTTGTTAATTGCGACGTAGCGCCCATCGGGACTCCACAGCGTCTGAAAAAAGGAACCTTCCGGCCCAACAGGTGTTGGCACTTTGGCGATGACCTCTTCACCTTTTGAAATGACCAACGAATCTTCGCTGGGTCTGCCGCGAACGACTTCGACGCTGTATTTACCGTCAGGTGACTTTATCTTTTGAGTTACTTGAGCGTCGGCAGGCGAAGTCGTTATCGAGACCAAGCAGACTATGAAAATAAGGCAGGGTCGCTGCAGCCATCGGAACCGGCGCGCACTATTTTTCACGAGCTATGCAATTTCGGTTTGGCTGTTCGGCGACAACGCAAACTACAATGGAGAGAAGCAGGAGTATTTCAGGGAACCGTTTTCATGTTGCTTCATCGTGAAACGGAGAGCCAGGAATCACTCTTTCACTCGGAGGTGAAAGAGTAGCGCCTCCTTTTCGCTGTAGATGAAGTAATCGTGATCGATCAGGATAATGGTGCCGCGCGAACCATCCTCGATCAGCTGGTTTCCCTTGATTCGCCAGCTATTCGAGACGGAACTGTCCTTGCTGCCCGATTTGCCGTTGGCGCGAAAGATATAAACGCGCCTCGGAGATTGCCAACTGCCGACCAGAAGCCGGGACAACTTCTTCGAGTCGGCGGTCGCCGGAGCGGGATGCTTTTGTAGTTCCGAGTTCACGTCTCCGACGACCTTTTCGTATTCCGGACTCTGCTCGCCCTTCCAATACTCCTTGAGCTGGCGTTCCCGAATTTGCGCCAGCTTGGTCACATACCTCGACCGCGCCGGCTCATCGTGCGAGCTTGCCTGGTATTCCTTCCTGGCGGCCTCGAGGTCCTGTTCTTCAGTGTGTTGGGCAAAGGCGGCCCCAGCTACCAACGCGATGATGAGTCCGACGATAGTTTGTTTGTATTTAATCATGGTTATCGACTCCGGCGTCGTTTTCATTGCAGATCATAGGCCTCGAGGTAGTGTTGGTAATAGACTCCGTTGCGCACGTCCCAGTGGTTGGCGTTGTGCCACCCAGCATGTGAATGATGCCGTCACTTGTGTATTGGTAGCCGTGCCGTGGGCTTTTCCAGTAGCCGATCAGTTTTTGTTTAATCACGACATCGGGCATCTTTTCACCGGCCGAGGCGAGACAGGTGAGGGATAAGAGGAGACTTAGGGTGGTTATCGTTAGTTTCATATATCGTTTTCGGTTAGTGGGATCGTCCTTGCTTATGGCTGAGTTCTTTCCTGCTTCATGTGGGTGCGGCACTATTTGCAAAGCGGATTTGGTTTCCGGCAAAGTTTGAAAGAATTGCAAATCCGAAATCGACTTTCCAGTAGCCGAGCATACATAGTTTCAGGGTAAACGATCCAATTTATCAACAACTTTGCCGAGCGACACCTTCACCTGTTTAGACGGCCATTCCTCCCCCGGCGTCGAGGGAGCCTGATCATCAGAAACCGTCAGCACCGCAATGTCTGGTGACTCAAAGTGGAAGTCCGGGGCGAGGACATTTCCGAACACATCCTCAAGGTCGTCCCTGAAGCTATGGTCGCCTGCACAATAGACGAACGTCGCATAATGCCACCCTCCATGCGCTCCGCGAGCAAGGCTCGTAGTGAACAACAAAAATTGTGAGTCAGGACTCCAGTGAGCGCACTGAAGGAAGCAGCCGAGAATGGCAGTTGCTGCAAGAATTTGCCCCGGCTTGCCGTCTCGCCCGGGCCGGAACACAGTAATCTTGAGCTCATCGCAAGCGCGGCAGTTCTGGTCGGGGTTTGGCACGAAACGGATCGTCGCCAACAGCCTCTTGTCTGGCGACGCTTCGCTCCAGACGCTCTTTGGGTCGGATGTGCAGTCAGGAGAGCCGGTCTGAGCTTGGGCAGGCGCATTCGTCTGTGACGGATTTGCTACAGGTTGTTTTTTGCTTGCTTCGGCTTTGGCTGCCTTCAAGTCCAGGTCTCCCGACGTTTCCTCGTCAGATTGGCTGCTGCCCTTCTTACTCGTCTGCTCTTTTTGCGAGACAATCTTCATGGCGCCGCTCGCATCAGTGGCCATTATCAATGTCTCTTTTGCGGTACCTGACGTGTGTTTGTTGGTCTGCGGGTTACTCACGTCGTAGCTTGCCGAAAAAATCATTTTCTTCTTTGTTTCCAATGAGACTGTGTTGACCGGTCCAACCAAACTCCAGCGGCGCACCGGCCAGCGCGCGAAATATTTTTCCACCTGCGCGCGCACGGCAGCGTTGCTGATCACACCGCTACTCGTATAATCGATACGGTCCGCGTAAAGGCCGGCCAGCGCATCAACGTCCGCTCCTGAATATGCCTGGACAAATGCCTCCGCGATAGATTCGGGAGTCGCCTCGCCTTCATTAGACGATTGTTCATGTTTGCGATTTGCCTCGGCTTTCGCCTTCTTTAGCTTCTCCTTGTCTTCGTCGAGTTGAGCGTACTGGACCGCGTGTTCGTAGTCGGCAATGGCTCCCCAGAGGTCACCGCGGGACTTCTTGATGTCACCACGTCTACTGAAGGCACCCGCTTCATAGGTTGGTTTGATCGTAATCGCTTGGTTGTAGTCCGATACAGCTCCATCAAGGTCGCCTTTCAATTCCTTCGTGTAGCCGCGCTGATAGTAAAGCAAATCTAACCGGTCGATAGGCGGCTCCCGTCCGCTGATTTGCTTATCAAGGATCGCGATAGCTCTATCGTACTCCGCCATCGCTCCGGCGGCATCGCCCTGAGCCTTGCGAGAGTTACCTATCTCGACAAAGCTCACGCCGCTCCGTCTAAGCTCGGCCGCCTTGGTAAAGTCGGTCATTGCGGCTTCAAAATCGCCATGCTGTTTTTTCGCGGTTGCACGAGCGTAATAAGAACCTGCGTTGTTTGGATTGAACGAAACGAGCCGATCGTAAGCTGCGAGGGCGCCGGCCCAATCCCCGCGTTTTTCCTTCACCGCAGCTAGGTGTCCACACGCTTCATCTCGTCGGTCTGGCTGGTGTTCGATCGCTCGTTCCAAATCTGCAATCGCTCCATCGATGTCTCCTTGTTGTTCTTTATCATAGGCGCGACCGATATAGTTAGTTCGCAAAGCCGTGCGGGGCACGATTTGTGTGGTCGACTTGATCGTTATCTGCGGCGTCCCTGCGGCCAATTCGATTTTTCCGGTTACCGCGATTTGCACGCCCCGAACTGTTTCGGGATCCAACTCGGGTCCCGAAGCGTCGAGAGGTACAACAATCCATAACAGCGCCTTTCGCAGATCACAGCCGCCGATCAGCACGTCGGTGTGCCGCCTCCCGTGGTCGATGCAACTTACCTTCCCAACGATCGTACTCCTCTCGCCGATGTGCTTTTTCGCTTCCGCGGCCGTGTACTCGGGTATTAAGCCGGTCGCCGAAACCGTGCCCAGTAAGGCCGCGATGGCCGTCACGATAATATAAACTCGAGATCGTGCGGCTGCGATTCGTTTGCTGTTCATGGCCTCGGAAACCCAAGACCAAATTCTCAGGGATGCGGGGGCATCGGACCACCGAAGTCTTGCCACGTCCGTAAGCCGCGCAAGATTTTTTCGCCGGTGGATTCTTCTTGCACCGGTTGTGCGCGAACGGGCCGTGACTTGTGCTTTGCGGTCGCAAGCTTGGCGTCACGACAGCGACCAAGCACTTTGAGGTTCTGTTTCTCCAAGTCGCTGAACTCAGTTTCAATTTCGTCAGAGCTCAGCCCGGAACGCGGATTGTACCACGAAAATTGCTCGAATTGTTTAGTAACCTTCTTGTCCTTGAATTCGGCACCGTGCCGCGCAAACATCTCGTTAATGGCATAGGTGATGTCGCTTAAGCTCGATTCGCTTACATCGCTCATGGTCAATTCGTCCAGGCGAGTCGCGGGAAATCTTTCACCGGGAAATTCGTTGTCTTCAGTGTTTGCAGTCTCCGAATTTTGCCCATTATGTGCAACGGCATCTGATTGCTCGCTGGCTTGCTCGATCGGGAAATTATCGGCCACTTCTGTCGAGGCTGGTTGGTCTGGAGACGGCTCGATTTGCTTCGAGGCGACGTCGTACGTGCACCTCCATGGCTCAGGCACATCCGGATTGCCAGGTGTAGCTAGGAAAAGCACTGCAACATCCACTTTTCGGGAATCGTTCTCCCAGCCGGTCGCGTCGATAGTAGCGCCACGGCGCGGCGTGCCAGGATCTGCGCGCATGGCTTGCAAATAACTTTGCCAGATCATCTCCTGCAGTTGGGAATTTTGCTGGCCTGTACCCTCAACCTGGTCATACTGAACCGAAGAAGTGCTGCTGCGCCGG
>Ga0209804_1000161_pt1 | contig 58763 bp, 51 predicted proteins | sample GraSoiAngelo_139_FD_185896 | JGI IMG/M metagenome (GOLD analysis project Ga0209804, IMG submission 185896) | Grasslands soil microbial communities from the Angelo Coastal Reserve, California, USA - 14_0929_12_20cm (SPAdes) (version 2) | ecosystem: Environmental > Terrestrial > Soil > Grasslands ... | reverse complement strand
GCCGGCCCGCCGACGCGCAGGCGCGCATCCACCGCCTTCAGAGCTCGGGCGGTGTGATCGTACAACCTCCAGTAAGTGGCCTGCTTGGGCTCGCCTGCCCAGAAATCCAGATTGGGCTCGTTCCACACCTCGAAGTACCAGCGGCTGACTTCCTCGATCCCGTAGCGCTCGATGAGGTGCCGTGCGAGCGCCGTCATCAACGCATCCCAGCGGCCATAGTCCTTGGGCGGTGAGACGACCGGACGGTACCAGAAGCTCTGGCGTATATCGCGGCCGGCGAGCTGACGCGGCATGAAGCTCAGCTCCACCAGCGGTCGAACGCCGTTGGCCAGAAGACCGTCGTACACCTGGTCGACGTAGGAGAAGTTGTATATGGGTCCTCCCTGGGGAGCTTCCGTGTACACGCCCAGCTCATCGTGCAAGATGCCGTGGAAGCGGATGTAGGCGAGCGCCGTGACGGCGCGCACGGCGCGCAGGTCCTGACGGTAACTCTCGCGCAGCGTCAGCAGCGCGCGTCCGGATCCAAACATCCGCTCCCAGAAGTGCGGAAATGGCCGTGTCGGCGCCGCCGCATCCACCGCGATGCGCTCCTCACCGACCTGGGCGTCCACTCGCGTGACGGCGAGCGCCAGTCCCAGTACCGCGATCGACGATCGCCAGCCCTTGCGCATCATGCACCTCCTGAGTTCCGCATCCGCCGGAGCAGATGCAGCCCCGCGCAAACTCGGATAAAATTTGCATCCCGGGGCTCAGAAAACGTTTTCGCAGCGTCCCGGAGTATTGTCCGATAACAACGGCGAGGTGCGCCATCACTTTCCCGGCGAATTTCCTGTGGGGTTGTGCGACTTCGGCTCATCAGATCGAAGGCTCCCCGCTCGCCGACGGTGCGGCGCCGAGCATCTGGCAGCGCTTCGCGCACACCCCCGGCCTGGTGCGCGACGGGGATACCGGGGATGTCGCCTGCGACCACTATCGCCGCTACGCGGATGATGTGGCGCTGATGGGCCGGCTCGGCCTCAAGGCCTACCGCTTCAGCATCTCCTGGAGCCGCGTGCTCCCTCAGGGCGCCGGCGCGGTCAATCCGGCCGGCCTTGCCTTCTACGACCGCCTGACGGATGCGTTGCTCAGGCACGGCATTGCACCCATGGTGACGCTGTATCACTGGGATCTGCCGGCGGCACTGGATGACCGCGGCGGTTGGCTCAATCCCGATGCGGCCAAGTGGTTTGCCGAGTACGCCGCGATCGTGTTTCGCAAGCTCGACGACCGGGTCAAGCTGTGGGCGACGCTGAATGAGCCGTGGGTGGTCACGGACGGCGGCTACCTGCGGGGGGCGCTGGCGCCCGGCCACCGGAACCTGTTCGAGGCTCCCATCGCCACCCACCAGCTGCTGCGCGCTCATGGGGCGGCGATCCAGGCTTATCGCAGTGAAGGCAGACATCAGATTGGTCTGGTGGTGAACCTCGAACCCAAACACGCGGCCTCGAGCCTACCTGAAGATGCTGCCGCCACCCAGCGGGCGGATGCGTACATGAACCGCCAGTACCTGGAGCCGGTGTTCCTCGGCAACTACCCGCCGGAGCTCAGCGAGATCTTCGGCAACGCCTGGCCGCAATGGCCGCAGGCCGACTTCGAGCTCATCAGGCAGCCGATCGATTTTCTCGGTGTGAACTACTACACCCGCAGCGTGGTGCGCTTCGATGCGGCTGCCTGGCCGGTGCGGGCGGCGCCCGTGCGGCAGCGCCGTGCGCTCTACACGGAAACGCAGTGGGAAGTGTATCCGCAGGGACTCACGGACACGCTGCTGTGGGTGAAGCAGCGCTACGGCGACCTGCCCGTTTACGTCACCGAGAACGGCGCCGCTTTCTTCGATCCGCCGACGGTCGCAGGCGATCAGCTCGAGGATCCGTTGCGCGTCGCCTACCTGCGCGAGCACGTGCGGGCCATCCGTGCGGCCCTCGAGCAGGGAGTGGATCTGCGCGGTTATTTCGTGTGGTCGCTGCTGGATAACTTCGAATGGGCGCTCGGCTATTCGAAGCGCTTCGGGATCGTGCACGTGGACTTCGAGACCCAGCGGCGCACGCCCAAGGCGAGCGCGCGTTTCTATTCCCGGGTCATCGCCAGCAACGGCGCGGCGCTCGAACCGTAGACCTTCAGTCAGCCCTTGACGCTCCCCATCAGGATGCCGCGGATGTAATAGCGCTGCAGCGACAGGAACAGCGCCAGCACCGGCAGTACGGTGAGTACCGCGCCGGCCATCATCAGCTCGTTGTCCTGCACGTGTTCGCGCGACAGCGTGGCGAGCGCAATGGGCAGCGTATACAGACCCTGGTCAGTGAGAACGATCAGCGGCCACATGAAGTCGTTCCAGCTGCCAAGAAAGGTGAACACCCCGAGCGTGACCAGGATCGGCCGCAGCGCCGGCAGCACGATCGAGGTGAAGATTCGCAGCTCGCTCGCGCCATCGATGCGCGCCGCCTCCAGCAGCTCGTCCGGTATCGTGAGCGCGTACTGCCTGACCAGGAAGACGCCGAAAATTCCCGCCATCGCCGGCACCACCACCGCCGCATAAGTGTTGACGAGGCCGAGCCATTTCATCATCAGAAACAGCGGCAACATCGCCACCTGGCTGGGGATCACCAGCGCGGCCATCAGCACCCTCAGGAGCGGCTCGCGCGCGCGGAAACGCAGCTTGGCGAACGCGTAGCCCGCGAGGGAATTCAGCAGCAGCGACAGCAGCGTCGTCATGGCCGCAAGCGACAGGCTGTTGGTCAGGTAACGGCCGATGTTCTGCTGGCCGAAGAGCTGCCGGTAGTTCGCCAGCGTCCCGTGGCCCGGCAGCAGCGGTGGCGGAAAGGCGCTCGCTTCCCCGCCCGCCATGAACGACACCGATAGCATCCACAGCAGCGGAAACAGCGTGATCGCCGCGGCGCCGAGCAGCAGCGCATGCAGCAACACCCGGGCACCGGAGACGCTCATCGCGCCTGCGCGTCGCGCGCGAGGCGCACCTGCAGCGCCGTGACCGCGAGGATCATCAGGAACAGCAGGAACGCGACCGCGGAGGCGGAACCGAGATTCCACCACTTGAAGCCTTCTTCGTACATGAAGTACAGCACGCTGACCGTGCTTTGCAGCGGCCCGCCCTGGGTCATCACATACGGCTCCGCGAACAGCTGGAAATATCCCGCGACCGTCAGGATGCTCACCAGCAGCAGGGTCGGACGCAACATCGGCAGCGTGATGCGGCCGAACTCCTGCCAGCGGCTCGCGCCGTCGAGGCGCGCCGCCTCGTACAGGTCGACGGGAATGCTGTGCAGCGCGGCCATGAAAATGACCATGTTGTAGCCGAAGTTCTTCCACACCGCGAGCAGGATGATCGCGGGCAGCGCCCAATGCGGATCGCCCAGCCAGTCGATCGGGTGAATGCCGACGTGAGCGAGCGCATAGTTGATGAGTCCATAGCGCGTATGCAGCAGATAACGCCACACGACCGCCACGGCCACCAGGGTCGTCACCACCGGCGCGAACAACGCGGTGCGGAAGAACGCGCTGCAGTACGCCAGCCGCGAGTTGACGAGCAGCGCGCTCGCGAGCGAGGCCGCCAGGGACAGCGGCACCCCCACCGCGACGAAGTAGCCGGTGTTGGCTACCGCCCGCCAGAACTGCGGCGCGTGCAACAGCTGGCGATAATTGTCGAGCCCGACGAAGCGCAGATTGCGGATGTCGGCGAGCGCATAGAGGTCGAAGTCGGTGAGGCTGACGATCAGTGCCGACAGCACCGGGACGAAGAAGAACACCGTGATGATCAGCAGCGCCGGTGCGGCGAAGGCCCAGCCAGCATGCCCGACTCTCACGGCGTGAGCCCCCGGTCGAGCAGCCAGCGCCGCTTCTGCAGAACGGCATCGACCTCACGATCGAGATCCCTCGCCCCCTCCTCGACCGAGAGATCGCCGTGCACGACGCGCTCGGCCATCAGACGCATGTCCGTCACGATGCGTTCCCACTCCGGCACTTTCGGCTGGGGCTTCACCCGCTCGAGCTGCTCGCGGAAGGCGCGGGCGTAGAGGTTGCCGGCAAGCTCCGGCGCGCGCCAGGTGCTGCGGCGCGGTGGCAGGTCTCCGGTCAGCTGGTAGAAGCGCTTCTGGGTCTGCGGCGAGGACAGGAACTCCAGCAGCAGCCAGGCCTCCGCCTTGTGGCGCGAGCGGCGAAAGATCACCAGGCTCGCGCCGCCCGCGATCGAGGCGCCCGGGCCATCCGGCCCCGGCATGGGCGCGGTCATCCAGGTGTCCTGCTGCTGCGGCGGCAGGCGGCGCGTGAATTCGCCGATGTTCCAGGGGCCGGAGATGTAGAAGGAAAAGTAGCCGCGCCCGAGCTCGTTCCAGACGTTGGAGATCTGCGTGCTGTCGACCGGCGGCGCCCACTGGCGCTGGAAGATCTCGCGGTAGAAGCCCAGGGCGCGATGAAAGCCGGCGCTGCGGAAGTTGCCGTAGCGACCGTCCGCGCGCAGCAGCGGCTCCGGCTGCTGTATCGAGAGCACCAGTAGCGTATCGAATTCATTCAAGGGCAGCAGCACGCCGTAACGCTCGGGCCCGACGAGGGCCTTGATGGCCGCGAGCATGCGCGACCATTCCGCCCAGGTCCTGGGCGGCTCGGCAAACCCCGCCTGCGCGAGCAGGTCGCGTCGATAGAACAGCAGCCGCGTGTCGATATACCACGGCACTCCGTAGAGGGTGCCGCCAATGATGTTGGTGTCCCAGATCCCGGGGAAATAGTCGCTCGCCTGCACGGCCGTGGAGCGAGCGAGACTCTGGTCCAGAGGCTCGAGCGCCTTGAGCGCGACGAACTCCGGGATCCAGGTATTGCCGAGCTGACACAGGTCCGGCGTCGCCTCGCCCGCGAACGCGGTGAGCAGCTTCTGATGAGCGGCGGTCCACGGCAGCTGCTGGATCCGTACCTCGATGTCGGGATGGAGCTTGGTGAATTCGGGCAGTAGCTGCGCGATCACCGCGCCCTCGCGGCCCATCGCCCACATACTCACCACGCGCTGGTGTGGCGCCGGCGAGCCGCAGCCGACGGCGCACAGCAGGGGCAGGAGGACCGTCAGCAGCCAGGGCGGGCGAGGGCTCCTGCCTGCGGTCACGGGGTTGGCGCGAGCGGACTCTGCGCCAACGGCGCAGCAGCAGCGAGGGGATTCTGCACCAGCGGATACTGCTCGGGCGAACCCGGTGGGGGTGGTGTCGGCCCGAGCGCAGGCTGCTCGAGCCACCCGCCCGAGAATCCGGCGCGCTCCAGGCCCTCGCGCATGTACGAATTGCTGTGCATGACGCGCCACACCAGCGCCGAACGATAGTTCTCGATCATCGCCAGTATCGGTCCCTGATCGATGCCGATGTAGTCCTGGTCAACCCAGCCCGGGAGCGTCGGCTGTGGTGGGCTCTGCGGCCCGGGAAAGCTGGCGTTGAACGCGTCCAGGAACCCGTACGAGGAGTAGATCGAGGAGCCGAAGCGGTGGTACATCTCGAGCGCTGCGGGCAGCACGATCTCGGGGGCAAAGGGGAGCGAGCTGATGGCGGCGGTTGGGGCGATGGTGCCGTCGTCGACGATGCGGCCCAAGGCCACGCCGCGCGCGGCGTACTTCAGGAAGCGGCGATCCCCGCCCAGATTCGACTCGCGGGCAGGTCCGGGGCCATCGGAAGCGCTCATGCCCCACACGTTCTTGCCGTATCCCTGGAATTGCTTCGGATTCGCGATGGCGTACCGGCGCTGCGCGTAAGTGGCGCGGCGGCTGTTCTCGAAGTAGTCGAGTCCATGCTCGCGCATGTACGAATCCTGGATGCCGCGGAAATCCACCCATACGTGCGTGTACTGGTGGCCAAAGAGAGGCGCGAAGCTCAGGTAGGTCTGGTCGTAGAGCGTGCCCCAGAACTTGTCGTACGTGCTGGTCCACTGCGTCCAGGCCTGCTGGTCGACGGGGTGCGTGGGGGAGCCCAGGGCGAGCAGGTAAACGAGCATCGCCTCGTTGTAACCGTTCCAGTCGAGGCCCGCGAACCCCCCTTCCGGCGTCCAGGCGAGCGCGACCGCCGGCGGGCGCGGCTGGGCCCAGGTCCAGTCCACTCGCCGGTAGATCTCCTCGGCCAGCGTTCGGATCTCGATCTCCTCCGGATCATCGCCGTCGAAGTACGTCTGGCAAAAGAGCATCCCGGCGAGCAGCAGCGCGGTGTCGACGGTGGAGACCTCGCTCTCATTGGAGCGCGCGCCGCTGCGCATGTCGATGAAGTGATAGAAGAACCCGTGCTGATTCGCTTCGCCGGCGAAGAAGCGCAGGGTCGCGAGCACGCGCTGGCGCGCCGCCTGCCGCGAGATATAGCCGCGTTCGACGCCGATGGGGTAGGCGGTGAGCCCGAAGCCGACCGCGGAAATGCTGGCGAACGAGGGCGTCGGAAAGCGGTCGGGAATGAGGCCATTCCTGGGATTACCGGTCTCCCAGAAGAAGCGGAACGTGCGCTCCTCGAGGTCCGCGAAGAACGGATCCAGGGGCACGGAATGCGCGGCATCGGCCACCGGATAGCTATCGCGCAGCACCCCGATTGCCTCCGGCGCCGGGGTTGCCGAGGTGCCGCCGGGCCCGAAGCCCGCGGCGTCGCGCTCGAGCGGCGCGGTCGGATAGAGGATGCGCAACGCGCGCTCCTCGAGATCCGCGAAGAACGGATCCAGGGGCACGGAACGCGAGACATCCGAGGGCACGGGATACGGATCGCGCAGCACCCCGATTGCGTCCGGCGCCGGGGTTGCCGAGTTGCCGCCCGGCCCGAATCCCGCGGCGTCGCGTTCGAGCGGCGCGGTCGGATAGAGGATGCGCAACGCGCGCTCCTCGAGCCCCGCGAAGAATGGATCCAGGGCCACCGGAGAGGACGCAGTACGGAGCGCGCCGGTTGCAACCGGCGCAGGCGTTGGCGAACGGGCGGCGGCCTCCGGCCCCTGCGGCAGCGAATTGCCGGCTGCGCCGGTGCGACCGGACAGGAGCGCGCAGACCGCCATCAGTAGCGGCAATCCCTGGCGTCCCCGGGATGAAGTCCCGCGCGTCGGTTCGCAGCTGCCCATCACTCGCCTGCCTCCTTGCAACGTGCCCGACCCCGGAAATCCGCGCCGCACGAGGCCCGCACGACCAGCTCGACCGGCACCGTCTCGACTGACGATCGGCCGGCGGCGTCCGGGTCGGCAATGGCAACGATGAGGCTCTCGAGTGCACGCCGCCCCATCTCGGCGACCGCGACGCGCACCGTCGTCAGCGGCGGAGTGACGAAGCGGGCGAGCGGAATATCATCGAAACCGGCGAGCGCGATATCGTGCGGAACCCGCACACCGGCTTCGGTGAGGGCGAACAGGCACCCGATCGCCATCGTGTCGTTGGCCGCGAACACGGCCTGCGGCCGGGTGTCGCTCGCGGCGAGCGCCCGGCCCGCAAGATACCCCGACCCTTCGGTGAAATCCCCGTCGATCACTCGCGGTACGCGGCCGGTGCCGAGGCCGGCGCGATAGCCGCGCACACGCTCCAGCGATTGGAAGTCGTTCGCCGGGCCGCGGATGTGGACAATATCCTGATAGCCAGCGGCCACCAGGTGCGCGGTCATGGCGCGCGCGCCGCCGAAATCATCGACCACGAACGCCGCTCCGATGCCGGCGGCCTCGTGGGTGTTCATGAGCACCGTCGGCAAGCCGCTCGGCAGCGCGTCTTCCAGGCTCGCGCCGCCGATGTACGGCGACATCATCAGCAGACCATCGACGCGCCCGTTCATCGATCGCAGCGCCTCGGCTGCCTCCGCGTTATTGCCATGCGTGCTCGAGACCAGCAGGTGCAGGCGGCGCGCCCGCGCCGCGCGGTCCACGCCGCGGATCAGCTCGGAGAAATACTCCCCGTGGATATCCGGCAGCAGCAGCCCGATGGTGTGGGTACGGCGGATGATCAGGCTGCGCGCCCCGGCATGGGGCGTGTAGTGCAGCCTGCTCGCGGCGCGCAGCACGCGCTCGCGAACGTTCGGGGTCACCGAGCTGGAGTTGTTGAGGGTGCGGGACACCGAGGCGATGGACACCCGTGCCCGCCGCGCCACGTCCTTAATCGTCGCTGCCACACACTCTCCAGAGCAGCCGCGATGCCGCCATCCCGGCGCCAAGTAAACGTTTTCAGAAAGTCTAGCCAGCCCCTCTTGCGCGTGTCAAACCCGTCCCGGGCTCGAGTCGACCTATTGGGCCCCAAGCACGTGCGAACAATGCTTTTTGTGACGCTGCTCGCAGCCAGCGTGGTCGCGGCAGGCACCGATGCCGGCGGCCGCGTTCAGAACGTCGCGTTCAGGGTCATGCGCAGCGTGCGCGGCACGCCCACGATGTTTCCGATCGGGTTGTAGGCCACCGAAGTATGGTTCACGACCCCGTTATCACCACCCAGGGTGTAGTCGTTATAGTTCTTGACGTTGAAGAGGTTCAGCACGTCCACGCGAACCGATAAGGTCGACACGTTGCGGACGTCGAAATTCTTGGTCACCTCCATATCGAAGCTGCGATAGCCAAGTCCCGGCGGCGTCACGGCAAACGGCTGGCAATTGCTTCCGGTCGGAAAGTAAGGCGGCGTCGTGTCCAGGCAGGTGAAATCGTCATCCGGGGTCGGTGTCTCGACGGTGAATTTGGCTGCGATGATCACGTCCCACGGGATCCCGACCGAGCCGCTCATCACCAGGCGATGTTTGGGCACGGCGTTCGAAGCAATGAAGAGATACTGCCCGATGGTCGCCTCGTCGAACGCGTAGTGCTGGAAGAGGTCGCGATTCTGCGAAGCACTGGTGTAGGTGTAGGCGATCGTCGCCCCCCAGTGCGATGCAGGCGTGAAGGGCTTCTCGGCCGACAGCAGCAGTTCGGTATTGCGGGTCTTGATCCCGTTGTTACCGATGATGAGGCTCCCGAATCCCGGAACCGGGTTTTGGAACTGATTACCGCCGTTCACAAAGAAGGCGCCGTTCGGGTGGCGATTGCCGAGGCTGAATACGAAGCCATCGTAGCTCAAGATGCGTGCGAGTGAGACGCTGGTGTTCCAGTCGCCGACCCGGTTGCGGATACCGAGGCTGAACTGATCGGAATAGGGAACCTTGAGGTTGTTGTTCAGCAAGTCGACCTCGGCCCCCAGGTTCGAGGCGGCAACCAGCGCCTGCAGGTTCGAGAGGCCGGTGAGATATTTCGGGTCCCACGCCACGCAGGTCGGCGAGGCCATGCACGGATGATCAGGTGGTCGGTTGAAGTTGATCGTGAATTGGGGCAACGCCTGCTTGGTCTCCTCCAGCTGCAGGTAGTCGAACAGATCGCGGTCGTAGGAGCGCCCGACACCGCCGAAGATGACGTGCCGCTGATCGGCCTGCAGGTCATAGGAGAACCCGAGGCGCGGCTGAATCTCGGTGGCGTACGCCGAGCGGTTGTGCCCGTTGCTGATGTAGTCGTTGACGTTCACACCTCCGAGCGCCAGGGCCTGCGCGTAGGTCTGACCCGGTGTCAGCGGGCTCGGGTTCGGGCCGTTGAGCGCGGCCACCACGTTGGCGGGCGTGACGTAGTCCAGGTAGGACGGCGTGCGCTCGTAGTCCCAGCGAACACCGACGTTCAAGGTCAGCTTGTCGGTGGTCGCCCAGTCATCCTGCAGGTAGATGCCGAACTGTTTATTGTCGGAAGTGGCTACCGGATTCAGGCCCGGCACCGGATCGGTGAAGAACACCTTGTAGGGAATGGGCGCGGTGCCGGTGGCGCTGACGTCGTAGAAGAACTGCGGGTTGATGTTCTCGGCGTCCTGCGCGGTGAGCTTCACCCACTTGTACTTGATGCCGGTCTTGACCGTGTGATCCCCGATCCACCACTGCAGGTGGCTGAACGTCAGCTCGTCCCCCACGGAGTAGCCCTTCTGGCCCTTGTTCTGAGTGGCCCCAGGGGTCGCCGGACCTGTGGTGAGGACCGGCTGGTCGTTGCCGGGTGCGAGCAGGAACGTGTATTGCGCACCGTTACCGAACGCCCGTGCCGTCGGCGATTCGAATGAGTCCTCGTACGTAACCAGCACTTCGTTGAACCAGCGGTCGGCGCTGCGCTCCCAGCGGGCATCGATGCGGGTGTCGTGGTTGAGAACGTCGATGCTGGCCGACGGCGCGATGAAACCCGGGTTGTCTCCGCTTTGGTCTTCGCGTCGTACTTTGGCGGTCAGCACGAAGCGATCATCGGTCGTGGGCTCCCAGTCCAGCTTGCCGAAGTAGAGGTTCTCGTCGAAGGACTTGTCCGCCGGTCCGATTTCCGCCCGGGCGCTCGGCGGCAGTTGAGCGACGATATTCGGCGGCGCTAGGCTTCCCGGAGTGATCGCGATCGGCGTCGTGTAGCGCTTGCCCTCGTAGGTCACGAAGAAATGCATGACGTTCTGGATGATCGGTCCGCCGAACGCGAACCCGAACTCCTTGTCCTTGGAGGGGATCTTCCTGTTGACGTTGAGCTCCGAGGGGGTCTCGGCGCGAAAGTTCGTGCCGGTGTAGGTGCCGAAGACCTGCCCTGCGAATTTGTTGGTGCCCGACTTGGTCTCGGCTGTGACGGCCGCGCTCGAGATCTGGTCGTATTCGGCCTTGTAATTGGACGTGATCACCTTGTACTCGCCGATCGCGAGCTGCGGGAAGGGATTGCCCTGGGTGAAGAACTGCCCGCTGACACCGCCCTCCTTGACGTAGTTCTTCTGGCCCACGCCGTCGATGTACACATTCACCGAGCTGGCGTTCTGCGCCCCGCCCTGGAGCGAACTGTTGCCGGCCGCGTCGACCTTGAACTGCATGCCCGGCACGGTGTCGGCGAACTCGAGGAAGTTGCGGGTGAGCTGCGGCACGGTCTCGATCTGCTGCTGCGAGACGATGGTGCCGATCTCGGAGGTCCTCACCTCGGCCAGGCGCTGGGCCGTGCCGGAGACCGTCACCGTCGCGATCTTCTCCAGGTCCAGCACGTCCGTGGTCGCGACGTTCAGCGTAACGGTTTGCTGCGTGCCGGGACCCGCGTCCACGTTGTAGGTCCCCGCCGGCAAACCCACGATGATGTAGGTGCCGTCGGAGCCGGCCTTGGTATGGCGCGTGAGGCCGGTGTCGACGTTCTTGGCCGTGACCTCGCTGTCGGCTTCGGCCTTGCCCTGCAGGGTGGCGCCGGATTCCTGCGCCCAGGTAACGTCCGGCGTGCCGGCGGCCAAGGCGAGCGCGGAGGCGACGAACGATGCCATCAGACTGCGGCTGCCGTGTAGTTGCTTTTTCATATGCTCCCCTGTCGAAACCGATCGCCTCTTCGCTACGATGCCCCTCCCGCCCCGCTCGGGCGCCGCTGGGCCGCAGGTGGTGGTCGCGCCCCGCAGGATGCCCGCACCACCAGCTCCGCGGGCACTGTCTCGGTGGTGGTGGGTGCGGCCTCGGGCGCCTCGATGGCGGACGCGAGCCGCTCGAGGGCGCGTGCCCCCAGCTCCGCCATGCGCACGCGCACAGTGGTCAGGGGCGGTGATACGAAGCGCGCCATGGGAATGTCATCCACACCCGCCAGTGCAATATCCGCCGGCACGCCCACGTGCGCCTCGTTGAAGGCAAACAGGCTCCCCAGCGCCATCATGTCATTCGCCGCGAACACCGCATCCGGCCACTCGCGACCCTGTGGCGTCAGCAGACTCTGCGCGGCGCGGTAGCCCGACTCTTCGGAGAAATCGCCGGGCAGAACCCGCTCACCTGCCTCGAGGCCGAGCTCGCGCAGCGCTTCGCGGTATCCCGCCAGGCGCTCGGTGGCGTCGAAGTTGTCCGCGGGTCCTGAGATGAAGGCGATGCGACGGTGTCCGACGGACGCCAGATGGCTGACCATCACGCGTGCACCACCGCGGTTGTCGATGCAGAACGCGGAGTGGCCGTAGCCGCGCACGGGCGTGTTCATCAGTACCGCCGGCGTGTCGGCGGCCGAGTGCTCCTCGAGGAAAGCCGCATCGGCGTACGGCGACATGATCAGCAATCCATCGACCCGGCCCTTGAGCGCGCGGATGGCGCGCGCCGCTTCCGCGGCCGAGCCGTGCACACCCGACAGCAGCAGGTGCAGGCCCCGAGCGCGCGCCGCCTGATCGATGCCGCGAATGATTTCCGAGAAGAATTCGCCGTACAGGTCCGGGAGCAGCACGCCGATGGTGTGCGTGAGGCCGGTGCTGAGACTGCGTGCGCCACTGTCCGGCACGTAGCGCAGCCGCTCGGCAACGCCGAGAATGCGTTCCCGAGTTGCCTCCGAGACGTTGCCGTGCCCGTTGATCACACGCGACACGGTCGCGGTGGACACCTGTGCCTCCCGCGCGACGTCCTTGAGGGTCACGCCCATCCCCTCCCCCGGCCCGCTTGCAAGCGTTTACATCTGGCATGTAAGCGCTTGCCTGAAAGCGTGAGCGAGCCTACTCCTCCCACCGGGCTCGTTCAAGAAGTGGTGCTGGCGCCATGCGATGGCCCGCGCATCCTGTCCGGACTGCGGCGGAGCATCCGGACTGTGGCGGAGCATCCGGACTGCAGCGAAGCATCCGGGCTGCGGCGGCCACTCGGCACGAGGCACGTACTGCTGCGGTGCGATTCGCCCGATCGCGGCGCGCGCACTGGCCGCGATGGCCCGGAAGTTGATGGAAGGCGCATAGTGGCGCCCATGATCCTTGGGATGTCCACCGAGACCTTTACCCTGCTGCACGTGGCGATCAGCCTCATCGCCATTGCTTGCGGCGTGGTGGTCACGATCGGCCTGTGGCGCGCGCAGCGCCTGCCGGGCTGGAGCGCGGTCTTTCTGGTCACGACCATCGCCACGAGCGTCACCGGATTCTTCTTTCACTCGAAGAGCTTCGGCGCCCCGCACGTGGTTGGGGTCATTTCACTGGTCATCCTCGCGCTGGCGCTCGTCGCCCTCTACGGCTATCGGCTGGCCGGGGCGTGGCGCTGGATCTACGTGGCCGGCGCGCTCGCGGCGTTTTACCTGAACGTATTCGTGGCGGTCGTGCAGGCGTTCCAGAAGCTGACGCTTCTCAAGACGCTCGCGCCGACGGGATCCGAGCCGCCGTTTGCCATCACCCAGTTGCTGGTGCTGGCAGGATTCATCGCGCTCGGCGTGGTCGCGGCCAGGCGATTCCATCCCAGCGCGCCTGCCCCCGCGCAGGGTTGAGGAAGCCATGGACCGGCATGGGGCCTTCGAGCTCACCGTACCCGTCAGCCGGATCGATCACCTGACCGGCGCCGAGCACGCCGCGGTCACCGTGGTCGAGTACGGGGATTTCGAGTGCCCGAACTGCAAGCAGGCGCAGTCGGCGGTCAAACTGCTGCTCGAGCGGTTTGACGGTCGGGTCCGGGTCGCCTTTCGCAACTTTCCTCTCGAGGACGTGCATCCTCACGCGCTGGCAGCGGCCGAGGCCGCGGAGTGCGCCGCCGGGCAGGGGAAGTTCTGGCCGATGCACGACCTGCTGTTCGCCGATCAGACACACCTGAAACCGAAGGACCTTCACGGATACGCGCAGCGGCTCGGCCTGGACATGGCGCGCTTCACCGCAGAGATGGACGATCACGTGTACCTGCAGCGCGTGCGCGAGCACCTGCAGAGCGGCGTCGACAGTGGCGTGCGCAGCACCCCGACGTTCTTCGTCAACGGCAGGATCGAGGACGTCTCGTTCGGCATGCGGGCCCTGTTTGACGCAGTCGAAGCGAGACTGCAGCCCGCCCGCAGCCAGTAAGGCACCCGGGCGCGCCGCGTTGCGCACTAGGGCTGCGGCGATGAACGATTCTCGCGGCGCTGCTCGGGCGGCGGGTCCTCCATGACCTCGTACCAGATGGCGTTCAGTACGCCGAACGCCAGCGCCAGCCCGAGGCCTAGAATCCAGCTGAAGTACCACATGATGCAGTCGCTCCCGATCAGTACCGGCCCGCGTGCCGCCGGATCTCCTCGAGCGTGATCCGGCCCCGGAGGACGCGGAACACCCACGCGGTGTAGGCAAGGACCACGGGCAGAAACACCGCGACAATCACCAGCATCAAAAACAGCGTTGGCGCGCTGCTCGACGCATCCCACACGGTCAGGCCCTGATCCGGCTGCGCGGACGAAGGCATGAGGAACGGGAACAGAGCGAGGCCCGCGGTCAGAATGGTCCCTGCCAGCGTGAGGCAGCTCGACACAAAGGCCACGCCGGGCCGACGCGCCCCGAGCAGGCCCCAGGTCACCCCGGCCGCGAGCAGCGCGATCGCGGGCGCCAGCCACAGGATGCCGTGCGTCCGGTAGTTCCCGAGCCACGCTCCCTGATTGACGGCCACGTGCTTGGTCATGGGATTCGACGGCCCGAGCACATTGGCTTGCGAGACGATCTGATGACCCGCAAGGGCGCTCGCAACCCATATGCCAGCCGCGATGAAGCAGATCGCGTACACGAGGGCAGCCACGCGCCCGAGCGCCGCGGCGCGCCCCGACATCGGCTCGCCGACCTTGAGTGCGGCGTACACCGAGCCGTGCATGATCAGCATCGAGAGGCTGACCACTCCGGCGAGCAAGGCAAAGGGGTGCAGCAGCCCGAAGAATCCTCCCGTGTAGACCGGCCGCTGCAGCTCATCGAAATGAAACGGCAGGCCGAGGAACAGATTTCCAAACGCCACCCCGAAGAGCAGCGCCGGGACCGCGCCGCCGATGAGCAAGGCCCAGTCCCAGGCGTTGCGCCAGCGCGGATCGGGGATCTTGTTGCGGAACATGAATCCCACGGGCCGCAGGATGAGGGCCAGCAGCAGCACGAACATCGCGAGGTACAGGCCCGAGAACGCGGCCGCATAAAGCAGTGGCCAGGCCGCAAACACCGCGCCGCCTGCCAGGATGAACCACACCTGGTTGCCCTCCCAGACCGGCTCGATGGATTCGAGCAGCGCGCGTCGCTCCTCATCCGTGCGCCCGAGGAAGCGAAACGTCGCCCCGATGCCCAGATCGAATCCGTCCATGATCGCGAAGCCGATCAGGAGTGCGCCCAGGATCAGCCACCAGGTCAGGCGCAGGGTTTCATAGTCGGGCACGGCCCTCTCCTCTTCACGGCACGCCAGCGCGCTCGGGCGGCCAGTACCCGAGTCCGTCCGGTCCGCCGCGGATCATCCGCACCAGCAGGTACACGTCCACGACCGCGAGTGCAGAGTAGAAGATCACGAAGCCGGTGAGCGACAGCCACACGTTGCTGGCCGCGGTCACCGACGCGCCCAGGAACGTCGGCAACAGCCCGTCGATCGACCAGGGCTGGCGGCCATACTCGGCGACGATCCAGCCGAGCTCCGCGGCGATCCACGGCAGCGGCAGACTGAAGAACGCCATCCGCAGGAACCAGCGGTTCTGCTCGAAGCGGTGCCGCGCGGACAGATAGAACGCCGTGGCGAACAGCAGGATGAAGAACAGGCCGAGCCCCACCATCACCCGGAAACTCCAGAACAGCACCGGCACATCCGGCACCGTGGACCACGCGGCCTCCTCGATCTGCGCAGGGGTCGCCGTGGTGGGGTCACTGACGTAGCGCAGCAGCAGCAGCCCGTAGCCCAGGTCCGCCCGGTGCGCCGCGAAGCGCGCCTGCGCTGCGGCGTCGGTGGGATCGGCGCGCAGCGAGCGCAGCGCCGCATGTGCCTCGATGCCGCTCTCGATGCGCACGCGGGCCCGCGCCACCAGATCGAGAATCCCTAACACCGGCCGATCGACGGAGCGCGTCGCGATGAGTCCCAGCACCCACGGCACCTTCAGCTCCGCGTGTGTGGTGCGCGCCTGCACGTCGGGAAAGCCGAATACCGTGAAGCCCGCCGGCGGTTCCTCGGTGCGCCATTCCGCCTCGATCGCCGCGATCTTCATCTTCTGGTTGTCGCTCGCCAGGTACCCGGACTCATCTCCGAGCACCGCGACCGAGAGCGCGCAGGCGAGGCCGAAGCTCGCCGCGACCGCCATCGAGCGCTTCGCGATGTCGACGTTGCGGCCGCGCAGCAGATACCAGGCACTCACCGCCAGCACGAATACCGAGCCTACGACGTAACCGGCCGCCACGGTGTGCACGAACTTCGCCTGTGCCACCGGATTGAAGAGCACCTGGCTGAAGGAGAGCAGTTCCATGCGCATCGTCTCGGGGTTGAACTGCGCGCCGACGGGGTGCTGCATCCAGGCGTTGGCGATGAGAATCCACAGCGCCGAGAGGCTCGAGCCGAGCGCCACCAGGGCGGTCACCGCGAGGTGCCCGACCCGGGAGAGTCGCTCCCAGCCGAAGAAGAACAGGCCGACGAACGTCGCTTCCAGGAAGAACGCCATCAGACCCTCGATGGCGAGCGGGGCGCCGAAGATGTCACCGACGTAGTGGGAGTAGTAGGCCCAGTTGGTGCCGAACTGGAATTCCATGGTGATGCCGGTGGCGACCCCCATGGCGAAGTTGATGCCAAACAGCAGGCCCCAGAAGCGCGTCATGCGCTTCCAGATTTCCCGCCCGGTCATCACGTACACCGCCTCCATGATGACCAGGATCATGGACAGCCCGAGCGTCAACGGCACGAACAGGAAGTGATACAGCGCCGTCAGCGCAAACTGCAGGCGCGACACATTCACCAGCGCGAGGTCAATCACGGCGGCTCTCGCGGCCCGCAGGGCTCGCTGTCGGCGCGCTCATGGCCGAGGCCGTCACCGCGAATCGCCGGCTCGCCTCTCGCCCGTCCACGGGGCTGTGGTGCGGCGGGGAGAAAAACAGCCACCACAGCAGCGCCAGCGCCGCGAGCTTCAGCGTCATGAGCCAGGCGAGCTCGCGCCGCAGCGTGTGGCGCCATCCCGGGTGATTCATATTGGTTTCCGCCGCGGATCTTAGCGCCGTTGGTGCGCTTGCGGGCGGCCGGCGCTGCTCGTCAGAGGCGATCGAGCCACATCACTTCGACGAGGGTGCCGCTCCCGGCTGCCTTGGCGCCGGCGGGACGGCGAATCAGTGCGTTGGCCGCGGCAAACACCGACACCAGCGAGGTGTCCTGATCGTCAAACGGGCGTGCCCAGGTGCGCGCCTCGGCGTCGGTGCGCACCAGCGCGCGCAGGTAACACTCGTTCGCGCCACTGTCAGCGACCTCCCCGTCCAGCCGCGCCGCGCCGCTGGCGCTCGCATCGGACTCGCGTGCCAGCAGCGCCTGCAGCAGCGGCCGCAGGAACAGCTGCGCGCACACCATGGCTGCCGCGGGATTACCCGCAAGCCCCAGTACAGGCTTGCCGCCGATGGTGCCGAACCAGGTGGGCTTGCCCGGCCGGATGGCGATGCGCTGCACGGCGATGGTGAGACCCAGGCGCTCGAGCGAGGGCTTGACGACATCGTATGCCCCCACGGATGCGCCGCCGATGATCACCACGAGGTCCACCGCCTGCAGGGCGGGCTCGATGGCCGCGGCGATGGCCGCCGTGTCATCGGGCCGCGCGCCGATCCGCATCGGCTTGCCGCCCCAGTCTTCGATCATCGCGCCAAGTCCGAAACTCACCGAGTCGAAAATCTGCCCGGGTGCGGCGCGCGTTCCCGGTGGCACGATCTCGGTGCCGGTGGCCAGCACTGCGACCCGTGGTTGGCGTGTGACGCTCACCGCACCGACGCCGGCCGCGGCGATGAGTGCGACGTGACGGGCGTGCAGCCGGGTGCCACGCCGCACCAACAGGTCACCCGCCTTGAAGTCGACCCCTGCCGCGCGGATGTTGGTGCGCCGCGGCCTTGGGGCGTCCAGCCACACGGTCTCGCCCTCGCGTCGGGCGCGCTCCTGGGGCACCACGAGGTCCACGCCGTCCGGAACCGGCGCGCCGGTGAAGATGCGTACCGCACCCGCGGCGCCGAGCGGACCGAGCGCGTACCCCTTGCCGGCGAGCGCTTCTCCCAGCACGGTGAATCGGCCCAGCGCGAGGTCGGCGGCGCGCACGCCGTAACCATCCATGGCCGAGGAGCGAAACGGCGGCTGCGCCCGCGATGCCAGGAGCGTCTCGGCGAGCGTGCGGCCGGCGGCGGCTTCGGTACCGATCAGCTCCGGTGGGAGTGGCGCCACGGCGGCCAGCATTTTCGTGCGTGCGACCTCAACCGTGTCGCTGCCGGAGGCCGGGTCAGCTCGATCAGCTGGCATCGCGTGCGACCCGCGCCTAGGTTTCCTGGAAGCGAGGGATGACTTCCACGATCGAGCACGGGCGGTGACGGCTATCGAGCTGCGGGCAAATCAACCTGTCCCAGCCGTCGCGGCAAGCACCGTTGGATCCGGGCAGTGCGTAGATCACGGTACCGCCGGCAATCCCCGCACAGGCCCGGGACTGCATGGTGGAGACCCCGACCGTTTCGTACGAGGTGAGATGCCACAGCACGGCGAAGCCTTCGAGCTCCTTCTCGAGCAGCTCCCGCACCGCCTCGGGCGTGACGTCACGCCCGGTCAGGCCCGTGCCGCCGGTGCTGATGATCACATCCACGCCAGGATCGTCGATCCAGCTGCGCAGCTGTTGCTGAATGTGCGGCTTGCTGTCGCGCACCAGCGCGCGCGCCGCCAGGCGATGGCCCGCGGCGACGATGCGCTCGGCGAGCAGGTCCCCGGAGGTGTCCGTGGCCGCCTCGCGTGAATCGGAAATCGTGAGTACCGCGATGCCGAGCGGGATGAAGGGGCGCGCGGGGTCGATCCGGCCGCCAGGCATCAGCAGGCTCCCGAGCGCTCGGCGCATAGGTTGCCGGGTTTCACGGTCGCTAGCTTACTCGATCGGCCCGCCGGCGGCGCTGTGGAGGCCCCCGGCGCGCCATTCGCTACGCTTCCCGTCGGGGCAACGCGATCGTGCGGGCGAGCAGGTGAGTGAGGCCATACACCGTGTCGATATGCGGCGTGTGCGTGCCGGTGAGACGGCCCAGCTCCACGACCGAGCCGACGAGGGCCTCGAGCTCCGGCACGCGCCCTGCCTCGACATCCTGCAGCATCGAAGTCTTGTGCTTGCCGACTCTCTCGGCGCCGGCGATGCGCTTCTCCAGGCTGACGCGAAACACGATGCCGAGCTTGTGCGCGATGGTCTGCGCCTCGCTCATCATCGCCGCCGCCAGCTCGCGCGTGGCTGGAAACTGGCAGATGTCGGCCAGCGTGGATCGGGTGAGCGCGCTGATGGGATTGAAGGTGAGATTGCCCCAGAGTTTGAGCCAGATCTCGGCCCGGATGTCCTCGAGTACCGGCGCCTTGAATCCGGCGCGCGCGAAGCATTGTGCAACCCGCCGCACGCGCTCGCTGCTCGTGCCGTCGAGCTCGCCGACGGGGAAGCGATCACCCTCGATGTGCTTCACGACCCCGGGGGCGATGAGCTCGGTGGCCGGATACACCACGCAGCCGACGACTTTCTCCGGGGGAATCAGCCGCGCGATGACACCGCTCGGGTCCACGCTGCGCACCACGCTGCCGGCCCATTCACCGCCGTGGTGATGGAAATACCAGTAGGGGATGCCGTTCTGCATGGTCACCACGACGGTGTCGGGGCCGTACAGATGCGGCACATCGTGGGCGACGGCCTCGAGCTGGTGGGCTTTGACCGCGAGAATCACCAGCTCCTGTGCGCCCGCGGTAACGCAGTCCCGGGTGGCCGTGACGTTGCTCGCCACCTGCTCGGTGCCGTCGGCGAGGATGAGCCTGACGCCGCGGCGCTGCACCGCCTCGAGATTCGCCCCGCGCGCGATGAAGGTAACCCGTTCGCCCGCCAGCGCGAGCTTCGCGCCGACGTAACCGCCGATGGCACCGCAACCGATGATGGCGACCTTCATCGCGCTCCCTTCTTAGTCTTTGGCGACCGGCCGGGCCGGCGCGCGGCGCTCAGGTGGGGGGCACAGCGAAAGAGCTGCAGCGCGGCAGCCGCATCGCTACCCCGGGGTTGCTAGTCCTGCAGGCAGCGGTCCTTGGCGGAGAGCACCAGGTTGCGCAGGAACGCCTTCTCGTAGACCCGCAGCAGGTGCGGCTGGTTGCGCTCCACGTAGGCGCCGACCACGTCCCGGTCAGGCGCGACGCTCACCAGATGTCGCAACGTCTGCGCATCCCATCGCCACGGCAGTTCCAGCTCGCAGAACGCGCGGTTGTAGGCCTCGAGCTCCGCGGCGAGCGGCTCGCTCGTCGCATTGACCGATGCAGTCTCGCCGACAACCTCTGACATCGTTCGCTCCCTTTATCGTGGAGCCACACTACTCCCGGTCTTACCAGAAGAAAAATTAAAGCTTTCTATCGCGACCATAAGCTTTTAAGAATACCCGAGTGCGGGTATGCTGGCAGCGAATGAAGAACCTGACGCTGCGGCAATTGCGGGTGTTCGCGGCGGCGGCCCGGCACATGAACTTCTCGCGTGCCGCCGAAGAGCTGCACCTGTCGCAACCGGCGGTGTCGACGCAGATCAAGGAGTTCGCGTCCCACGTCGGCTTGCCGCTGTTCGAGCGCATCGGTCGCAAGAGCTTCCTCACCCCCGCCGGCGAGGAGATGCTGCAGTGTGCCCGGGCCATCACCCAGCGCCTCAAGGAGGCCGAAGAGGCGCTGGCGCAGCTCAAGGGGGTGACCGGCGGGCGCCTCAACGTCGCGGTCATCAGCGCCGGGGACTACTTCTTTCCGCGGGTGCTGGCGGCCTTCGGCGCCGAGCATCCGGGCATCACATTCAATCTCACGGTGCACAATCGGGAGGGCCTGCTGCGCCAGCTCGCCGACAATCTCACTGACCTCGCCGTAATGGTCCGACCGCCGCGCGATATGGACATCATCGCGCTGCCGTTCGCGCCGCACCCTTATGTCATCGTGGCGGCCCCAGGCCACCCGCTCGCCCGGGTGCGGCAGATACCGCGCGCGGCTCTGAACCGCGAGCGCTTCGTGCAACGCGAAGCGGGATCCGACACCTGGAATTCGATGCGCGAGGTGTTCGGTCGGCAGTTCTCCCGCCTCAACATCGCCATGGAGATCCACAGCACCGAGACCATCAAGCAGGCGGTGGTCGCCGGCTTCGGGATTGCGTTCCTCTCCGCCCACACCATCGGCCTGGATCTGCTGGCCGGCAACCTGGTGGTGCTCGACGTGCAGGGCTTTCCCGCCCTGTTGAACTGGTATCTGGTGCACAACCGCAGCAAGCGCCTGCCGCCGGTCGCGGCGGCGTTCAAGGATTTCCTGATGCGCCAGGGCGCGCCGCTGATCGAGCGCCTGGTGCACTTCGAGCTGTCGGGGCCGCCGCCGCGGGCGCGCCCGCCAGCCGCGCCACAGCGGCCGCCCCGCGGCAGACGAGCGCGCAGCCGCCGCGCGAGCTAATCGAGGAAGTCGCCGTAGCGTTCGACGTGCGCGGCGAGGTCGAGCGTGTGCTGGCGCGTCAGCCGTTCGGCGAGCTCGGTGTCGCGCCGCTCGAGTGCTTCGATGATCTTCAGGTGATCGATGATCGAGCGTGCCGCGCGTCCATTCTGCGAGATGGTAGCCCGGCGGATCGCGCGCACGTGCAGGAACAGGTTCTTGGTCGCCTCCGCGATCAGTCGCGAGCCGCCCAGGCGGATGATCATCTGATGAAAGGCGATGTTGGCGTCCGAATACTCGTCGAGATGCTCCGTGGGCGGGGAGCTTTGGAACTCATCGAACAGATGGCGCAGCTTGCTGATTTCCGTATCGGGTGCGTGCAGCGTCGCCAGGCGCGCCGACATGCTCTCCAGCGCGGCCCACATCTGGATCATCTCGATGATCTCGCGCTTGGATTTTCGGACGATGAAGATACCGCGGCGTGGAACCGTCCTGACAAAACCCTCCTGCTCCAGGATCGACAGTGCCTCGCGCACCGGCGTGCGACTCACGCCGAGCGCCTGCATCAGTTCCCGCTCATCGAGGCGCAGGGGCTCACGCTCGCTGTATATGTCGGTGCTGGCTATGGCGTCCTTGAGCAAGGTGTACGCCTGATCACGCAGGCTCACCGAGTTGAGCGGCGCGAGCGCAAGCCGCCCCGCGGGTCTGTGCTTACGTAAGAGCGTCGCGATCGCCCTCATTCAGCCCCCTGCTCTCTTCGGGCTTTGCGCACCCTTCAGGCAGTTGCGCACCCTACTCGATCAACATCAAAGAGATCAAAAGCACGGGATACCGGGTTTCCCCACGACCCGAGCCGCGCATACGACACGGTATCAGAGGCTTCCGATATATCAGATATCACTGCAGGGTATTTCTCCCCAAATTGGTGCACTGATGGTCGGGTTTACCCTCCCACCGGTCTCCCACCAGCCTGTGCAGCACCCTTCACGCTCACGCTGCACCTCTCCGAGCGCTCGAGGCGCAGTGTTGACAAGGCCGAGATATATCACATATGGTCCGCCGCAGTTCAAAAAAAACGCCGATCCCATGCACCTTTCCAGGGCCTCATTGTGGTGCCGACGTCGCACGACGGGTTCCGAGGCGCGATCCGATCCGACCTGCATGAGGGCACCTGACAACAACCCATCGCGCAAATTCAGGCCAACCGGCTGACGGTTCAAACAAACGACGAAGGGGGAGCATCGATGGCTACCGATTCGAATTCTCAAAACACCTCAGTCTTCGCCAACCCTTGGGCGCAGTTGATCGTCGGCCTCATCTGCATGGTGATGGTCGCCAACCTGCAATACGGGTGGACACTGTTCGTCGGCCCGATCGGCGCCAAATACGGTTGGAGCAAGGCCGCGATCCAGGTCACCTTCACCATCTTCGTCCTGCTCGAGACGTGGCTGGTGCCCGCGGAAGGGTACCTGGTCGATCGGTTCGGTCCAAAGTGGATGATCGTCGGCGGCGGCGCGCTCTGCGGCCTCGCCTGGACGATCAATTCCTTCGCAGATTCGCTGGGGATGTTCTATTTCGCCGCGGTGCTCGGCGGCATCGGCGCCGGTGCCGTGTACGGCACGTGTATCGGCAATGCCGTGAAATGGTTCCCGGGTCGGCGCGGGCTTGCGGCGGGTCTGACCGCGGCCGGCTTCGGCGCCGGTTCTGCGGCGACCATCATCCCGATCGCCAACATGATCAAGAGCTCGGGCTACGAGCACACCTTCCTGACCTTCGGCCTGTTTCAGGGCATCGTCGTCGTGATCGTCGGCCTGCTGATCCTCGCCCCGTCGGCGAGTTACTTCGTGGCGGCCCCGAAGCTCAGCCCCGGCGCAAGCCGCTACCAGGCGAAGCCGCTCGAGATGCTCAAGACCCCGGTCTTCTGGGTGATGTATGTCATGTTCATCATGATGGCGGCGGGCGGTCTGATGGCGACCGCACAGCTCGCGCCCATCGCCAAGGACTTCAAGGTGGCTGATATCCCCGTGAGCCTGATCGGCATAACGCTGCCGGCGCTGACCTTCGCCCTCAGCATCGACCGCATACTGAACGGTCTGACCCGGCCGTTCTTCGGTTGGGTCTCGGACAAGATCGGGCGTGAGCAAACCATGCTCATCGCCTTCCTGCTCGAAGGCGTGGGCATCATCGCGCTCGCCAATTTCGGCAACGACCCGGTGGCGTTCGTGCTGCTGAGCGGCCTGGTGTTCTTCGCCTGGGGCGAGATCTACAGCCTCTTCCCGGCTACCGTCACGGACACCTTCGGCGCCACGTACGCGACGACCAACACCGGCCTCATGTACACCGCGAAGGGCACGGCCTCGCTGCTCGTGCCACTCGCCAACGTGATGGTCGCCGCGAAAGGAAACTGGCACGGGGTATTCATCACGGCCGCCACGCTCAATATCCTGGCGGCGCTGATGGCCGTTGCGATCCTGAAACCCCTGCGCAGCGCGTACACGAATCGGTCCGGCACGGTTGGTGCAACGCCGAAGCTGGCGACCGGCTGACGCCTGAGGACGGCGCTCTTCCGGCGACCCACCGGAAGAGCGCCCGCGAGGTGCGCCGGCACCACGGCGGGTGCGTTCGCTACGAATGGAGGCATCCATGCTCGAGACGGCGACCAAGACTACCGATAACCGCGCCACCACGACCGCTGAAGACACGCTCAAACGGAAAACCCGCGATGCCGACGTCATTTCCGGCGGGCACCTGGTCGCCAAGGCCCTCAAGAACGAGGGCGTCGATACGATCTTCACCCTGTGCGGCGGGCACATCATCGACATCTACGATGGTTGCATCGATGAAGGCATCCGCATCATCGACGTGCGCCATGAGCAGGTCGCGGCTCACGCCGCGGACGGTTACGCGCGCCAGACCGGCAAGCTCGGGTGCGTGGTCACCACCGCCGGACCCGGCTGCACCAATGCCGTGACCGGGATTGCCACGGCCTTTCGCTCCGAGAGTCCGGTGCTGCACATCGGCGGGCAAGGCGCGCTCACGCAGCACAAGATGGGATCGCTCCAGGACCTGCCGCACGTCGATCTCATGACGCCGATCACCAAGTTCGCCGCCACCGTGCCGAGCACCGAGCGCGTGGCGGACATGATCTCGATGGCGGCGCGAGAAGCCTTCAACGGCGCCCCGGGACCGGTGTACCTGGAAATTCCGCGCGACGTCCTCGATCGCGAGGTCGAGATATCCAAGGCGATCGTCCCGAAGCCCGGGCACTACCGCGCCTCGACCCGCTCGCTCGGCGATCCGCGCGACATCGAGAAGCTCGCCGACCTGCTGGTCGATTCCGAGCGCCCGGCCATCCTGTACGGACAGCAGGTGTGGGCGGCGCGCGGCCACGAGGAGGCGATCGCGCTGCTGCGCGGACTGGACATCCCCGGCTACTTCAACGGCGGCAGCCGCGGGCTCCTGCCCCCCGGTGATCCGCACCACTTCGATCGAACCCGCGGCAACGCCTTCTCGGATGCCGACCTCATCCTCATCGTCGGCACGCCGTTCGACTTTCGCATGGGCTACGGGCGGCGAATCAGCACCAAGCTCAAGCTGGTGCAGATCGACATGGACTATCGCACCGTCGGCAAGAACCGCGACATCGATCTGGGACTGGTCGGCGACCCGGGCGTCATTCTCGGGGCGGTGTTGCAGGCGGCCTCCGGACGCCTGAAGCAGGACAAGCGCCAGGCGCGCCGGCAATGGATGAAAAAGCTGACCGAAGCCGAAGCGGCGGCTACCGAGAAGCTGATGCCGCTCTTCAAGTCCAACAACACCCCGATCCACCCCTATCGGGTCGCCTACGAGCTCAACGAGTTCCTCGCTGACAACACCATCTACATCGGCGACGGGGGCGACGTCGTGACGATCTCTGCCCAGGCGGTGCGTCCGCGGCGGCCCGGTCAGTGGATGGACCCGGGAGCGCTCGGCTCGCTCGGGGTCGGCACCGGCTTCGCCATCGCGGCGGGCCTCGCCCAGCCGCGCAAGGAAGTGCTGTGCTACTACGGAGACGGCTCCTTCGGCATGACCGCCTTCGACATGGAGACCGCCAACCGCTTCGGCGTGCCCTACATCGCGGTCATCGGCAACAACTCCGCCATGAACCAGATCCGTTACGGGCAGCTGGCGAAATACGGCGAGGAGCGCGGCAACGTCGGCAACCTGCTGGGGGACGTTCCCTTCGGCACCTTCGCCCAGATGCTGGGCGGTTACGGCGAGGAGGTGCGCGACCCGGCGCAGATCGCGCCGGCGCTCAAGCGGGCGCGTGAGTCGGTGCACAAGTCGCGTCGCTCGGCGGTCATCAATATCTGGGTGGACCCGCGCGAGTACGCCCCGGGGACCAAGAACCAGACCATGTACAAGTAACGCTCGGCAGGGAATACGCGAATGGCAAAGGCACTGGACGGCGTGCGTATTCTCGACTTCACGCACGTTCAATCGGGGCCCACCTGCACCCAGCTGCTCGCCTGGCTGGGCGCAGACGTCATCAAGGTGGAGCGGGCCGGGGCCGGGGACATCACCCGCGAGCAGCTGCGCGACATCCCCGACGTGGACAGTCTCTACTTCACCATGTTGAACCACAACAAGCGCTCCATCACCCTCGACGCCAAGAACCCCAAGGGCAAGCAGGTCCTGGAGCGCCTGGTGAAGCACTGTGACGTACTGGTGGAGAACTTCGCTCCGGGCGCGCTCGATCGCATGGGGTTCACCTGGGAGCGGATCCAGGAGCTGAACCCTCGCATGATCGTCGCATCCGTCAAGGGTTTCGGTCCGGGCCCGTACCAGGACTGCAAGGTCTATGAGAACGTCGCGCAGTGCGCCGGCGGCTCGGCTTCGACCACCGGCTTCGACGACGGCCCGCCGCTCGTCACCGGCGCGCAGATCGGCGACAGCGGCACCGGATTGCATCTCGCCTTGGGCATCGTGGCCGCCTTGTATCAGCGCATGAGCACGGGGCGCGGACAGAAGGTGCTCGCCGCGATGCAGGACGGGGTGTTGAACCTCTGTCGCGTCAAGTTGCGCGACCAACAGCGACTGGCGCGCACCGGCGTCATGCAGGAATACCCCCAGTACCCGCACGGCCAGTTCGGCTCGGCGGTACCGCGCGCGGGCAACGCCTCCGGCGGCGGACAGCCGGGCTGGATCATCAAGTGCAAGGGCTGGGAGAAGGATCCCAACGCATACCTGTACTTCATCGCCCAGGCGCCCGTATGGAAGGAGATCTGCAAGGTGATCGGCAAGGAAGAGTGGATCACCGATCCGGACTACGCCACGCCCGATGCGCGCCTGCCGCGGCTGCTGCAGGTGTTTGCCACGGTCGAGGCCTGGACGATGACCAAAACCAAGTTCGAGGCCATGGCGGAGCTCAACCAGCACGATATTCCGTGCGGCCCGATTCTGTCCATGGAAGAGCTGGCCGCGGAGCCCTCCCTGCGCGCCACCGGCACCGTCGTCGAGGTCGATCATCCCAAGCGCGGCAAGTACCTGACGGTGGGCAATCCGATCAAGATGTCCGACAGCCTCACCGAGGTCACGCGCTCCCCGCTCCTCGGTGAGCACACGCAGGAGGTGCTCACCGAGCTCGGCCTGAGCGACTCCGAAATTCGAGCGCTGCGAGCCGAAAAGGTCATTTGAGCCGGCACGGCGCCGCGGGTCGCCGCGGCCATGCCGCTGCAAGCAGGAGAGAGAATGGCACACGACAAGAGCGCGGTCCGCAAGATCCTCGACCAGGCCAAGGCCGCAGGCCGCAGCGCACTGACTGCGCCGGAAGCGAAGGGCATAGCTGAGGCCTACGGCATCGCGGTACCGAAGGAGGGCGTGGCGAGCACCGCGGCCGAGGCGGCAAAACTCGCCACCCGGATCGGCTACCCGGTGGTCATGAAGATCGTCTCACCGCAGATCCTGCACAAGACGGAAGCCGGCGGCGTGGTGGTCGGCGTCAAGAGCGCGGAAGCTGCGCAGCAGGCCTTCGCCACGATCGTCGACAACGCGCGTCGCTACAATGCCAGGGCCACGATCGACGGCGTGCAGATCCAACAGATGCTGTCGGGCGGCCAGGAGGTGATCATCGGCGCGGTGACCGATCCGGCCTTCGGCAAGCTCGTGGCCTTTGGCCTGGGCGGCATTCTGGTGGAGGTCCTGAAGGACATCACGTTCCGTCTGGCGCCGGCGACGCGCCCTGACGCCCTGTCGATGCTCGACGGCATTGCGGCGGCGGAAATACTGCGCGGGATTCGCGGCGCACCACCGGTGGACCGCGAGTCACTCGCCACGATGATCGGCAACGTCTCGCAGCTGGTGGCGGACTTCCCGGAAGTCTCGGAGCTCGACCTCAATCCCGTGTTCGCGACCCCCGAGGGCGCCACCGCGGCCGACGTGCGCGTGATGCTGGACTTCAAGCCGCCCATGGTGCGCTACCGGCCGAGCCAGGAGGTGATCGTCCGGCAGATGAACCGGATCATGAAGCCGGACGCGGTGGCGGTGATCGGCGCCTCGGCCGAGAGCGGCAAGATCGGCAATTCGATCATGAAGAATCTCATCAACGGCGGCTATCAGGGCGCGATCTACCCGATCCACCCGAACGCCACCGAGATCCTCGGCAAGAAAGTCTACAAGAGTGTCAAAGACGTGCCCGGAGTCATCGACGTGGCGGTGTTCGCCATACCGGCCAAGTTCGTCGCGCAGGCGCTCGTCGAGGTTGGCGAGAAGAAGATCCCGGGCGCGGTGCTGATCCCTTCAGGATTCGCCGAGACGGGTAACGTCGCCGGCCAGGAAGAGGTCGTGGCGGTGGCGCGCAAGTACGACATCCGCCTCATGGGCCCCAACATCTACGGCTTCTACTACACGCCGAAGAATCTCTGCGCGACCTTCTGCACGGCCTATGACTTCAAGGGCGTGACGGCGCTCTCCTCGCAGTCCGGCGGCATCGGCATGGCGATCATCGGCTTCTCGCGCTCGGCGAAGATGGGGGTGTCGGCGATTGTCGGCCTCGGCAACAAGTCCGACCTCGACGAGGACGATCTGCTCACGTTTTTCGAGCAGGACGACAACACCCAGATCATCGCCATGCACCTCGAGGACCTGAAGGACGGCCGCGCCTTCGCCGAGGTCGCCCGCAGGGTCTCGAAGAAAAAGCCGGTCGTGGTCCTCAAGGCCGGTCGCACCAGCGCCGGCGCGCGCGCCGCGAGCTCGCACACGGGCGCCCTGGCCGGCAACGACAGGATCTACGACGACGTCTTCCGCCAGTCCGGCGTCATCCGTGCCAGCTCGCTGCGTGATCTGCTGGATTTCGCGCGCGCCATACCGGTGTTGCCGACACCCAAGGGCAACAACGTGGTGATCATCACCGGCGCCGGAGGCTCCGGGGTGCTGCTCTCGGACGCCTGCGTGGACAACGGGCTGTCGCTGATGGCGATGCCTCCGGACCTGGACGCGGCTTTCCGCAAGTTCATCCCGCCCTTCGGCGCGGCCGGCAATCCGGTGGACATCACCGGCGGTGAGCCGCCGACCACCTACCAGAACACCGTGCGCCTGGGGCTCGAGGATTCGCGCATCCACGCGCTCGTCCTCGGCTACTGGCACACCATCATCACTCCACCCATGGTGTTCGCGCGGCTCATGGCGCAGGTGGTGGAAGAAATGCGCGCCAAGGGCTTCGTGAAGCCCGTGGTCGCCTCGCTCGCGGGCGATGTCGAGGTGGAGGAAGCGGCGGAGTTTCTGTATCAGCACGGCATCCCTGCCTACGCCTACTCGACCGAGATCCCGGTCGCCGTGCTGGGGGCGAAGTACCACTGGGCGCGCGGCGCCGGGCTCATTCCGCCGCTAGAGCCGCGCCGCACTTAAGGGGTAAGGGGGAGACGGCGACAGCCACGTGCCGGAGAACAGAAGGGGAGCGCGCGCCGCGATCATCGGCGCGAGTTGCACAGTTGAGTCACACCAACAACACCACGCCCGAGGAGGATCTCGCAATGTTTACTACCAAGGCGGCTGGCGTCCTGTCCCCCTGATTCGTGAATCGATCTCAGCGACTAACTCTTCGACTAGCAGAATGAAGAAACGACGATAGCTAAATCCAGGAGGAGAATAATTATGACCTTCCAGAAGACATCGGTAGCGCTTGCAGTTTCTCTTGCGCTCGGCTGTGTGGGCAATGCGCACGCAGATCAGGCGTCGGACATGCAGGCAAAGCTGGACGCGTTGCAAAAGGAAATTCAGGAACTGCAGGCGCAAATCGGTGCACTCCGTAAGAAGCAGGAGCAAGCAGCTCCTGCGGCTGCCGCGGCTCCCGCCAAGGCTCCCGCCAATGAGGTGAAAGCCGGCAAGGAACTGGTCTTCAAGGTCGGCGGCGGCGAGGTCCAGCTGTACGGCCACGCCGATGTGTCCCTGGATGATCAGACCAATGGCATGACCGGCTTCCTCAACGGTGGTCTGCCGGTCACGGGCCACAATGGCTGGGTTCCTGATGTCTCCAGCAACCTGTCATTCTTCGGGGTTCGTGGCAACCGTGCTGTCAGCGACGATTTGAAAGGGGTTTTCCAGTTTGAAACGGAAATTTCCTATGCCGCCACGCCGGGTGCATCAGATCAGGCCCCAGACACCACGGCACAGAAGTTCGAGCTCGGATCGCGCAATAGCTTTGTCGGACTGCAGAGCGAGGAATATGGCGCTATCAAGCTGGGCAAAACCGATACGCCATACAAAACCGCTACCGCCCGCCTGGACCCCTTTGCCAGTACACCGGGTGATTACAATGCCATCATGGGAAACAGCGGCGGTGATAATCGAACCGAGTTTGACTTTCGCGCGCCTCATTCTGTCTGGTACGAGTCGCCAAATATAATGGGCGCGCATGCCAATTTCCTGGTTTCACCCGGCCAGAATCGCAGTACCGATACCGGACTGTATGCCCAGGGCGAACCGGATTGCAGCGGTGGTAATTCGACTGGAGGCTTGAACGGGAATGCCGGTCAACCCACGTCCTGTGAGGATGGGTCTTTCTATACCCTTTACAGTTTTGATGTCACCTATGAATCTGGTCCGCTCTATGCAACCGTTGCGTACGAGGTCCATAAAGATGTCAATCGTATAGGCGATGAGATCGTTCCAGGCACCATCGGAATCCGTGATGAAAGCGCCTATAAGCTAGGCGTGCAATATACGTTTCCGACCAGAACGACTCTCAACGTCCTCGTCGAACGATTGCAGCGGGATGCCATCACCGACAGCCTGGATGAGCGCACCCGTACCAGTACCTGGCTGGCGCTTACTCAAGGTCTGACGCCCTTCGATGACCTGAATGTTGGCTGGGCACATGCCGGCAGGACACCGGGGCAGCCGGTGGAAGGAGTACAGGACAAATTTGGTAATCCTGCGCCAGCGGGTTCCTCGAATAACGAGGCCAACCTGTATACCATCGGCCTCAAACACCGCTTCGTAGACAAGCGCACCACCGCCTATCTGACGTATTCAAGCCTGGTCAATGGCTACTGGGCGCATTTCTCCCTGGGCGCGGGCGGTCACGGTCTTCCCACCAGAAACTATGTGGGTGACAAATTTATCGGCGGCTGCCAGTCAGGAGGTAATTGCGGTCCCCCGTTTTCTGGAAATAACGCCGAAGCGGTCTCTTTTGGTCTGACTTACGATTTTTGACCCGGTTGAGAATCACGCAAAAAGGCGCCCGCGGGCGCCTTTTTGTCCCTCGCCGTGACGACGAATATTTGATGGCGTGATCGCGTCGTCGCGTGCGAATGGCGCATTGCGAATGTTGCACGTTTACCAGAGCTTCTCGCCGCTGGCCATGCGCTCCTGCATCTGCACCTGGAATGCCGGCGGGCCGAAGGCAAACCAGTCCTGATCCAGGCGATAGAGCAGGAGGCGCTTACGTTCCGACGCGAAATTCTTGAGCCATTCTATGGTCTTGTCATCTGGTCCGTCGCCGACCGGTACGGCGACATCAACATCCTGACCGTGCCACTTGAACTGTGCAGGGAGGAAGATGACTCTGGCCTTATCGGGGCGGAGCCAGTCTGGTAATGGACTTGCTGGCATGAGCCAACCACAGAAAAAACGCTGGCACGGGTCGAGTGGCCGCCGTTCATAGATCAGACAATGGTGGCCGGAACTGTGAGGGCAAGGGTGGCCGGGGTAAACCTCGACGCCGTAGACATTGATCTTGAGCCACCCATCGCAGCAGGCCGTGCACTCACCGCACCGGCGGCTCGATGCTGCCGCTTCGGTTAACCGCACCGAAACACCTCAGCAGAGGCGGCCTGCTTGCGCTTCGCCGCGCGCAGGAACTGCTCGCAGTCCTCGAGGCGCGGGCAACGGCACTGAAAGCTCGTCTCCAGCAGCAGCTTCATCCGCCGTGCCCGGTCCATCAGGGCGTTGACCTCTTCGAGCTTGCGCACGGCGAGGGCCCGCCAGCGCGCCGCCGGCGGCGTCTGCTCGGAAAAGCCGGACAGGAAGAGCCGTGTCTCGCCGATGGTGAAGCCCGCCTCGAGCGCCAGCCGGATGAGAGAGATCCGCCCGAAGACCGCCTCGGTGTAGCGGCGCTGCCGGGATCTGCGCGGTGGCGCCGGCAGCAGGCCGGCTCTTTCGTAGTACCGCAGCGCCGAGGCCGACAGGCCCGCCTCGCGGGCAACCTCGCCGATCGAGAGCTCTTTCATTTCATGTTCCCCCACTTGACTTCAAGTGCACTTTAACTCGTAGAGTGTTCCAACAGAAGGGGGCGCCGCCCTTGCCGCCCTCAAGGAGATGCAACATGGCTGACATCGGTCGCGCCGGAGTGCTGCTGGCGATGTTGTCTTTGCTGGGGCCGATCCCGGGGCACGCCGCGGATAGGGTTCCAGACTACGTTGCGGCCGCGATCGCCGATCCCGGCCGACCGCCGCAGCAGCTCGCGCACGATGCGGATCGCAAGCCGGGCGCGCTGCTGACATTCGCAGGCGTCAAGCCCGGGGACCGGGTGGCGGATTTCATGTCCGGCGGTGCCTACTTCACGCGGCTCTTCAGCCGCATCGTCGGCAAGACCGGACATGTGTACGCCTTCCTGCCCGAGGAGCAACTGCAGAACTGCGCGCCGGAGGAGACCGCCGGAACCCGTGCGATCGAGCACGACGGCAGCTACGCCAACGTGAGCGTGCTGACCGGACCGGTCGCCCGGTTCCGTCCGCCCGAACCGCTCGATCTGGTCTGGACGTCGCTCAATTTCCACGACCTGTACGATTCCTTCATGGGGCCGGCCGACGTGGGCCAGGTCACCCAGGCGCTGTACGATGCGCTCAAGCCCGGGGGCGAGCTGCTGGTGATCGACCACGTCGCGCAAGCCGGTTCGGAGGTCCGTGACACCGAAACGCTGCATCGCATAGACCCCGAAGTCATCATCCGGCGAGCGCAAATGGCGGGATTCCGGCTCGAAGCGCACAGCGATGCGCTGCGCAATCCGCACGACACGCACCAGCTGCGCGTGTTCGACGCGGCGATTCGCGGACAGACCGATCAGGTGATCCTGAAATTCAGAAAGCCGCTCGCTGCGACGCCCGCGGCGGCGTGCGATGCTGCGGGCGAGCGGCGCCTCGGCACGCGGCCTGCCTGGCTGTAGTCTTCAGCCGCCGGACGCCGCCTGCACAGCGCTTCGCCTGACCACGGCCCAATTCGCACACGCCGCGCCGATCGTGGCGAGGAGGATGAGCGATTTGCTGAAATCCACCCGCGTGAGGAGCACGGCACAGATGATCACGCCGAGGAGCGGAAGGATCGGTCCGCCGGGCAGACGCCAGAGCGCGGCCGCGGCTTGCCTGCGGCGCAGAACCGGTACCGCCACACACACCGCCGCATAAAAGAACAGCCGCGCCACCGCCGACAGCGTGACGTTCCAGGAGAAGCTCGCGAACTGGGAAAAACCCCACAGCAGCAGCGCGAATAGGAGGATCGAGCAGTACGGGGTGCGAAAGCGCGGGTGCACGCGGGCCAACCAGGCCGGGAAGTCGCCCCGCTCGGCGAGCGCGAAGGTGCCGCGCGGCGCGGTCAGCATGTTGGCGCTGATGTAGCCGTAGACCGAAATCAATGCCCCGGCGGAGATGAGCGCTGCGCCCGCCGGCCCGATGACCACCCGGGCTGCATCCGCCAGCGGACGGGCGCTGTGCGCCGCGTCCGCCAGCACGCCGACCACTATGAGCTGCAGGAGCGCATACAGCGCAGTAAGAATAAGGAGTGCCACGAACAAGGCGAAAGCCGCATCCCGCCGCGGATCGCGCGCCTCGCCCATCGGGTTGAGCGCGGCTTCATAGCCGCCGTAGGCAAACAGCAACAGCAGCATCGCCTGCAGCCAGCCATCCACGGATGCCGCCACCGGCGCCGCGGCGACTCGCGGATGGAGCGACAGGTAAAGCACCCCGGCCACGCACACCATTCCCAGCGCCAGCAGCTTCGCCACCACGGTGGCATTGCTGACCCGCGTGCCGGCTGCCACGCCGCGATAGTTCACCGCCGCGAGGCTGGCGAGAAACACGCTGATGACGCTCAGTCTCGGCAGCGGCTGGGTCGCCGCGGGCCAGAATTCCCCCAGGTAGATGACGAGCAGATTCACCGCGGCGGCGCACGCCGTCAGGCGGCTGAGCAGCATCAGCCAACCCACCTGCACTCCCGCGAACCTTCCGAATGTATGGCGCACATACAGATAGGTGCCGCCGGTCTCGTTGAACTGGGAGGCAACTTCCGCGTAGCAGCCGATGATCACCGCCATCCCCGCGCCGGCGATCAGCACGGCCGCGGGACTCGCGTGCCCGAGGAGTCCGGCAACGATCGAGGGCAAGCCGAAGATGCCGCTGCCGAGGATGCTGTTGAGCGCCAGTGCTACCATGCTCCAGCGGCCGATCGCGCGGACCAGTTGCGGCTGCGAGGTGCGCGGCGGCTCGGGCGTCATCGCGCCCTTGTATCACAAAGGCAAGCAATCAGGACCGCCTGACTCGAGGAGCCCCCGTGCGCTATTCGTATGCGACACACCTGGAGTGCAGTGTCAGCGCGCAAACGTACGACATCGCAAAGCTCCACGGGCTGTCGGCGGTGAACAAGCCCCTGCTGGCGCGCTATGACCTGGATGCGCTCAGGCGCGCAGTGTCGCGCGAAGAAATCGCGGCGCGGCCGGCGGGCCTGTGGCGGTGGCGCGAGCTGCTGCCGGTGGCGGAGCCGGCTCACATCGTCAGTCTGGGTGAGGTCGAAACGCCGCTCCTGTCCCTGTCCAACAGCCGGCGACCCGCCGGGTTCATGCCTCCCCTGGTCAAGGACGAAGCTCGCCTGCCCACCGGTTCGTTCAAGGCGCGCGGCCTGTGCGTGGCGGTATCGATGGCGAAGGCCCACGGTGTGCAGCGCATTGCCATTCCGACCAACGGCAACGCCGGCGCGGCGCTCGCCGCCTATGCCGCGCGGGCCGGCATCGAGGCTTACTGCTTCTGCCCCGACGACACCCCCGAGATCAACCTCGGCGAGATCGCCCTGCAGGGCGCGACGGTGTGGCGTGTCAACGGCCTGATCAACGATTGCGCGCGCCTGGTCGAGGCGGGCAAGCCGCAGTTCGGCTGGTTCGACATGTCGACACTGAAGGAGCCCTATCGGATCGAAGGCAAGAAGACCATGGGACTGGAGCTGGCAGTGCAGATGGATTGGCGCCTGCCGGATGTCGTGTTCTATCCGACCGGCGGCGGCACCGGCCTGATCGGCATGTGGAAGGCGTGGCAGGAACTGCTGACGCTCGGTTGGATCTCAGGTCCCCTGCCGCGCCTCATCGCCGTCCAATCCACCGGCTGCGCGCCGATCGTGCGCGCATTCGATGCCGGGGCAGACACCGCCACGCCCTGGGAGAATGCCCGCACGATCGCCGCGGGTATCCGCGTGCCCGCGGCGCTGGGTGATTTCCTGATCCTGCGCGCGCTGCGCGACAGCGGCGGCTGCGCGCTGGCGGTGCCGGACTCGGACATCGAGTCCGCCCGGCAGCACGTGGGGTCACAGGATGGCCTGCTCCTGAGCCCCGAGGGCGCGGCGACCTACGCCGCGTACCTGCAGGCGGCCGCGAGCGGCAAGGTACGCTCGAGCGAGCGGGTGGTGCTGTTCAATTGCGCCAGCGGCCTCAAGTATCCGATGCCGGCGGTGACCCAGCACATGGACGTGCGCCGGCCGTTCGCACCGGGGATCAGGATGCCGCCGACGACCCCTTGAGTTGATCGCCGACTGGCAGACGGCGGATACGCTTGCCGCTCGCGGCAAAAATGGCGTTCACCAGCGCGGGGGCGACCGTCGGCATGCCCATCTCTCCGGCGCCGGAGGGCGGGTCTTGCGAGTCGACGAGATACACTTCGACGTCCGGCGCCGCCGCCATGCGCAGCAACGGGTAGTCGGGGAAGTTGGACTGCTCGACGCGCCCGTCCTTGACCGTGATCTGCAGATTGAGGGCGGTCGAGAGTCCGTCGATCGTCGCCCCCATCATCTGCGCCTCGAGCCCGAGTGGGTTGACAATCTCGCCGACGTCCGCTGCACAGACACAGCGGAGCACCTCCAGCTCGCCCGCCGCCGACACGGCGACTTCGAACGCATGCGCGACATACCCGCCATGAGTGAAATGGCTCGCCAGGCCGATCCCGTGCCCCGCGGGCAGCTTGCGCCCGTAGCCGACCTCGTGTGCCGCGCGCCTCAACACGCCCGCGAGGCGTCCCGTATGGAGTTTCGGTCCGCCATGGTCGCGGTAGGGAAGCTGGCGCGGTGCGCCGAGCAGCTCGAGTCGCAGCTCCAAAGGATCCGCGCCGGCGGCGAGCGCGACCTCGTCCACGAAGCTCTGCACCGCGAACGCCGAGAACGTCGGTAGTGGTCCGCGCAACCAGCCGCGCGCGAGACTGAATTCGACCGGCATGAATTCCGACAGATAGTTGGCAACGCAGCCGGCCGGGAAGCCATCGGGATCGGCGCACCCGACCCAGTCGGACTCCTCCTCCATGCCCTGCGCCCGAGACTTGCGCGGCGTGGCGGCGACCCGATGTGCCCAGCTGCCGACCCGGCCCCGCGCATCGAGGGTCGCCGTCAGTTGGTGCAGTCCGAACGGGCGGTAGAAATCGTTCTGCAGATCATCCTCGCGCGTCCAGATGACTTTCACCGGCGCCTTGGCCGCCTGAGCCACGAGCACCGCTTCCGCGACGAAGTCGTTCTGCAGCCCCCGGCCGAAGCCCCCACCCACGCGCCGCAGCCGGATCTCGATATCCGGGCGGGCGATGCCAGTCATCGCACTGATCATGCGCGATGCGCCGCCGGGACTTTGCAGCGAGGCCACGAGCAGTGCCCGCTTCGGCCGCAGCTCGATGAGTGCGTTCGGCGGCTCCATGGTCGCATGCGCGAGCAGGGGCATGACATAGACCGCTTCCACAACGCGAGCCGCTGCTTTGCGCGCTGCTGCCAGCTCGCCATCCTGACGCGCGATTTTCCCAGAAGTCGCCAGAGCCGCCACCGCGCGGCGCTCGAGCGCGGCAGATGAATCCTGTGCCCCGGGTCCGGCAGTCCAGGTGATGCGCAGCGCATCGCGACCCTGGCGCGCCGACCAGAAATCATCCGCCACCACCGCCACACCGGCCGCGAGGTTTCGATCCAGCACAGCGCCGGGCTGCGGCCCGGGGACCCTGAAGACCTGCCGGACGCCTGGAACCCGTCGCGCCTGCGCGTCATCGACCTGCGCAACGGCGCCATCGAAGTACGGGCAACGCGCGATCACCGCCGTCAGCGCGCCTGGAACCGTGGCGTCGATCCCGTACGCCGCTGCGCCGGTCACGATCTCGCGCGCGTCGGTCACCCGGGTGGGTTGGCCGATGATTCGATACCGGCCCCTGGGCTTCACAGGCACGTCCGCAGCCGCAGGGGCGAGCGTCGCGGCGCGCGTCGCGAGCTGCGCGTAGCTCAACCTGCGCCCGTCCGGATGCAACACGTGCGCGTCGCGCGTCTGCAGCTGATCGGCGCTCTGCTGCCAGCTCTGCGCAGCCGCCTGTACCAGCAGCCATCGCACCCGCGCCCCCGCCTGCCGCAGCTCGTGCCACCCGTCCGGAATGTTGGTGCTCCCACCCGCACCCTGGGGACCATAGCGGGAGGTGAAGCCCGGTGGATCGTGGCTGGCGACGAGCCCATACGGGAGTTGCTCCACCGTGACCGATGACCAGGGAACATCCAGCTCCTCCGCAATCAGCATGGGCAGCGATGTCTTGACGCCCTGCCCGATTTCGCAACCCCGTGCGCCGATTACGATGCGACCATCGGTCTCAATGCGAACGAACGCGCCGAGCGACTGGCCACCGACGGGGCCCCCTGCAGCTGGCGCCCGGCTCGATGCGGTACGCGCCACCCTTGGTGCGTTGAACGACACCAGCAGAGCGCCGGCAGCGGTCATTGACACGCTGAGAAAATCGCGGCGCGAAAGCGCACCGCCGCTGCGCAGGGCGCTCACCGGCCCTCGCCTCGCAACTGCGCCGCCGCACGACGGATCGCCTTGCGGATGCGCGGATAGGTGCCGCAGCGGCACAGATTCGTCAGGGTGGCGAGGTCGGCCTCGGTCGGTTTCGGCTTGCGCGCCAACAGGTCGGCTGCCGCCATGATCTGGCCGGCCTGGCAATAGCCGCACTGGGGCACGTCCTCGTCTATCCAGGCCTGCTGCAGCGGATGCAGATGCGCGCCCCGCGCAAGCCCCTCGATCGTGGTGACGGCGCGCCCCGCCACCCGCGACATGGGGATGACGCACGAGCGCGCGGCCGCGCCATCAAGGTGGACCGTGCACGCTCCGCAGTAACCGATCCCACAGCCGAACTTCGTGCCGGTGAGGCGCGCGTGATCGCGCAGGTACCACAACAGCGGCATGGCGGGATCGCCGCGGTAGCTGGAGCGCTGCTGATTCAGCGTAAAGTCGATCGCCATGCTGGACCCTCCGGCACGACGGCATCATAGGATCGGGCCCGCCCCACGGTACTACCGTCCGCCGCGATGGCCTCTCGGATCGTCGCGCGCCATGCTCGAAGCACGCGCAACGTTTAGGGGGACCCTGTGGGGATGAGCGGCAGCTCGATGCGTGAGGGGTGTGCGGGATCGAAGTAAACCGAGTTCTCCGCGATGCGCCAGCGGCGGTTGTCGTTCAGGGGCTCGCCGGTATTGGGGTTGACGTCGAAGCGCGGGAAGTTGCTGCTGGAGATGTCCAGCCGGATCCGGTGGCCGTGCCTGAAGACGAGCGAGGTCGGATACATCTCGATCGTGAACTCGTAGGGCTTACCGGGCTGCAGCATCTCGGCCCTCCCCGGCCCGTTGCGGTAACGCGCGCGCACGATGCTGTCACCGATGTTGAGCTCGATGCCGCCCGGAAAGTCGGCGCTCGGCGGGTACACGTCGATGAGCTTGGCGGTGAAATCGGTATCGGGCGAGTCCGAAGCCGCCCACAGCCGCACGATCAGGCGTCCGGTCACCTCGAGGTCCCGCGTCAGGGGCGGGGTCTGAAACACGAGCACGTCATTGCGCGCCGACAGCGGATTGGAGTCCGTGCACGTCCACAACGTGGGGCGGCAGCGCTGATCGGTCGCGCCCGCGCTCGCGAGCGCCCCCTGGGACGAGAGATTGCCACCGAGGGTTGGCACCGGATTGTGTGGATCGAAGCGATAGGTCAGGGGGGCATGGGGTACGGGCTCCCCGGGCGAGAGCACCCCCTCGGCGTGCAGGTAGTACGCCGTCGGCCTCGCGCGGGCGAGCGGCCACTCCGGTTCATCGCGCCAGCGCCCGCCGACGAACACCCGACCCTCCGGGGTCTTGTGTCCGTCACCGCCGCCCATGACATAGATGCGCACGGGTGACTCGCGGTCGACACCGTTGTCGATACCCTTCAGCCAGTGATCGAACCAGCGCTGCTGGAAGGCGTTCAGGTCGATGGCCGCGTCGGGCGTGAACTGCGCATCCCCGGCATAGCTCGCGTTCGGCCGGCTATGCGTCCAGGGTCCGACGATCAGCCGCTGCGGGCTCTTCTTACGCTCGTGCAGCCCCACATAGTTTAGGTTCGCCACCTGCAGCGCCCAGGAATCGTACCAGCCGGTGACGTGGTAGACGGGGATGTCCTTGTAGTCGGCGAGATGATCGACAACCTCCACGCCCATCCCCTTGAACACCGGGTCGTCGCCCCCGTGACTCATGACAGCCGTGAGCCACTCCTCGTAGTCGGGCGCGAACTTCAGCGGCGTGTCGCCGGCGCGTAACGGCAAGGCACGCACGTACTCGGGCACATGGTTGACGAGATCCGCCAGCGCCGGCGCCGCCGCCGGATCGCTGGCGGCGCGTGCGGCCGCCACGAGATTCGGCGGCCCCCCGGGGTCTCCCATCGAGAGCACCCAGTTGACCCAGCGCAGCTCGAAGGCGCCGTTGTGCCGCAGCCCGTAGCGACCCACGTCCGACATCGAAAACAGCGGGATCATCGCCTTGACGAACGGCGCAGCGGCGATCGCGAGCGCATGTTGGGTCCCGCCTTCGTAGGAGGTGCCGACCGTGCCGATGCCGCCGTCGGACCACGAGTGATGTCCGATCCACTGCGTGGTGTCGTAGCCGTCACGGCCGTCGTCGGACAGCGGCCGCCAGCGACCCTGCGAGCGGTAGCGCCCGCGCACGTCCTGCACGACCACGACATAGCCCCGGGAAGCGAAGTACCGTGCAAAGGGCGCGGCGCGCACCTCCTTGTTGTACGGCGTGCGCATCAGCAGCGCCGGGAACCTGCCTTCAACGGGTACGCCGTCGCGCGCCGGCCGGTACACGTCGGCAGCGAGCGCAGCGCCATCGCGCATCGGGATCATGACATCGACCGCGAGCGCGACGTCGCCGGGCGTCTCGGCCGCCACCGACGGCGGCGCAGGCGCCAGCAGAGCCGCCAGCACAACGCCCGGCGCGAGCAGTCGCCGGCCAAAGGAAGCTGAGCTGGCGCTGGGTTGCATGCGGGCGGGCGTGCCCTTGCGCCTCACCAGCGTGGCTTGCGCTTCTCGATGAATGCCTGCACGCCCTCCAGCGCCGCTGGCTCCATCATGTTGCAGGCCATGGTCTCACCGGCCGCCGCGTACGCGGCCTCGAGGCCGAGCTCCCCCTGCCGGTAGAACAGCTCCTTGCCCATCGCCACCACCGCGCGCGGCTTGGCGACGATGCTCGCCGCCAGCGTCTCGATTTCCGCATCCAGGTGCTCGGGCTCGACGACCCGGTTCACCAGTCCGCGCGCCTGCGCTTGAGCCGCGTCGATGAAGTCGCCCGTCACCAGCATCTCGAACGCCGGCTTGCGCGCGACGTTGCGGATGAGCGGCACGCTCGGCGTCGAGCAGAAGAGGCCGAGGTTGACGCCGCTGACTGCGAACCTCGCGGCGCTGGAGGCCACCGCCAGGTCGCACTGCGCCACCAGCTGGCAGCCGGCGGCGGTGGCAATACCCTGCACGCGCGCGATCACCGGCACCGGCAGGCGCCGCAGCGTGAGCATCATGCGCGTGCACTGCGCGAACAGTCCGCGGTAGTACTCGAGCGAGGGCTGCGCGCGCATCTCCTTCAGGTCATGGCCGGCGCAGAACGCCTTGCCTACCGCTGCGATCACCACGACGCGCGCCGATGCATCGCTCGCGATCGCATCGAGCTCGCGCTGCAGCGCGGCGAGCATCGCCTCGGACAGGGCGTTGAAGGCCTGCGGGCGATTGAGTGTCAGGGTGATGACGCCGCGCGCATCCCGCTCGCGCCTCACCAGCGGGTCCGAATCGCCCCTCGGCAGTGGCTCCGCGGTCATGGTCGTCTCCTCATTCGATCGCACTGGCCGATTTCGCCCGCTGGCGCAGCACGAACTTCTGGATCTTGCCGGTGGAAGTCTTCGGGATCTCCTCGAAGCGCACCTCGCGCGGCACCTTGTAGGCCGCCAGCAGGGCGCGGCAATGCGCGATGAGCTCGGCGGCGCTCACCGTGACGCCGCTCTTGAGCTCGACGAAGGCGAGCGGCGTCTCGCCCCATTTCGGATCGGGCCGCGCCACCACTGCGCAGGCCATCACCGCGGGGTGGCGATAGAGCGCATCCTCCACCTCCAGGGAGCTGATGTTCTCCCCGCCGGAGATGATCACGTCCTTGCTGCGGTCCTTGATCTTCACGTATCGGTCCGGCTCCAGCACCGCCAGATCCCCGCTGTGAAACCAGCCGCCGGCGAAGGCCTCGGCGGTTGCGGCCGGATTCTTCAGGTAACCCTTCATCACGATGTTGCCGCGGAACATGATCTCACCGAGCGTCTGCCCGTCGGCCGCGACCTCGGTCATGGTCTCCGGATCGAGCACCGTCATCCCCTCCTGCAGGACGTAGCGCACGCCCTGGCGGCCGTTGAGCCGGGTCTGCTCCGACAGGCTCGCCGCGGCCCATTGCTCGCGCTTGGCAGCGACCGCCGCCGGGCCGTAGGTCTCGGTCAGCCCGTAGGCATGGGTGAGCTCGAAACCGATCCTCGCCATGCCCTCGATCATCGCCGCCGGGGGCGCAGCGCCGGCCACCATGCCGCGCACCCGCTGCGTGAGACCCTCGCGCAGCGCGGCTTCCGCGTTGACCAGCAGGTTGTGCACGATGGGGGCGGCGCAGTAGTGATCCACAGCATGCGCGCGCATGGCATCGAAAATTGCGCGGCTCTCCACCTTGCGCAGACACACCTGCGTGCCGGCCAGCATCGCGACCGTCCACGGGAAGCACCAGCCGTTGCAGTGGAACAGCGGCAACGTCCACAGGTACGTCGGAAATTGCGGCATGCTCCAGGTGGCGGCGTTGCTCACCGCGTTGAGGTAGGCCCCGCGGTGGTGCGTGACCACGCCCTTGGGATTGCCGGTGGTGCCGGAGGTATAGGACACGGCGATGGCATCCCATTCGTCCCGCGGACCCTCGAGCCGCGGCAGCGGCTCGTGCCGTGCGAGCAACGCCTCGTACTCGTACGCGCCGAGCGGCTCCCCGGCCCCCATGTACTCGCTGTCGCACACGTCGATGACGATGGGTGTGCGGTGATGCTCATCGCGCAATATCCGCAGCGCCGGCGCGATGACCGGCGCGAACTCGCGGTCGCTGATCAGGACCGCGGCCTCGCAGTGCTGCATCTGCCAGGCGAGGAGCGGCGCGTCCAGGCGCGTGTTGAGCGGGTGCAGCACGGCATTCAGCGCCGGTACCGCGTAGTGCGCCTCGATCATCTCCGGAGTATTGGGCAGCATGAGGCTGACCGTGGTGCCACGCCCCACCCCGAGGGCCCGCAGCGCCGCCGCCAGTCGCGCCGCACGTTCGCGCGTGTCGCGCCACAGGTAGCGGCGCCGCCCATGAATCACCGCCGGCAGGTCGGCGAACACCTCGGCACTGCGCTCCACGAAACTCACCGGCGAGAGCGCCACGTAGTTGGCGGGGTTCTTGTCCAGGTCCTGGTCGTAAATGCTCATGGCTGCGTTCTTTCCGCGCGCGCTCGCATGGCGGCTCGGTGTGAAGCGTACACCCGCACGCTCGCCTTGGCATGCCGCTTGGATCAAACTAGGCCCCCGCGCCCGGCGCATGCCGGGAGCTCAGGCGGCGCACACAACGAGGGGGCCTCTTGCATCCAAGAGAGATCGACTGGCTCATCATGGCAGTGTATTTCGTGTTCGTGCTGGGCGTGGGCTACGCGCTGCGGCGTCACGTGAAGACCAGCACCGACTACTTTCTTTCCGGCCGCTCCATCCCGGCATGGGTTGCCGGGCTCGCGTTCCTGTCCGCCAACCTGGGTGCCCAGGAAGTCATCGGCATGGCGGCCTCGGGCGCCAAGTACGGCATGGCGACCAGTCACTTCTACTGGGTGGGGGCGGTCCCCGCCATGGTGTTTCTCGGCGTCTTCATGATGCCGTTCTACTACGGCTCACAGGCGCGCTCGGTGCCGGAGTACCTGAAGCTGCGCTTCGACGAGAAGACCCGCGGCCTGAACGCGATCTCCTTTGCGACCATGACGGTGTTCTCCTCGGGCATCTCGATGTACGCCATGGGCCTGCTGCTGAACCTGCTGCTGGGGTGGGACTTCGACACCAGCGTGTGGCTGTCCGCGGCCGTGGTTCTGATCTACATCCTGCTCGGCGGACTGACCTCGGCCATTTACAACGAGGTGCTGCAGTTCTTCCTCATCGTGTTTGGTTTCGCGCCGCTGGTGTTTCTCGGGCTCAAGGATCTGGGCGGCTGGCAGGGACTGAGCGCGCGCCTCGCCCATGTCGCGACCGCGCAGGGCTTTGCGCCGCAGGCATGGTCGAGCACCTGGAGCCAGATGGGGGATCCGACCTCCAATCCCATGGGTGTCGAGTGGTTCGGGGTCGCCATGGGACTGGGCTTCGTGCTGTCCTTCGGCTACTGGTGCACGGACTTCCTGGTCGTGCAGCGCGCCATGGCCGCCCACTCGATGTCGGCCGCGCGCCGCACGCCGCTGATCGCCGCCGTGCCGAAGATGTTGTTCCCGTTCCTGGTCATCGTACCGGGCATGATCGCCATCGCCTCCACGCAGCACACCGGCGCCAGCGGCTTCGTCCTGCCGCAAAAGGCCGACGGCACCCTCAACTACGATCTGTCCATCCCCATGATGCTCAGCCACTACTTCCCGCACGGCATGCTGGGCCTGGGGCTCACGGCGCTGCTGGCCAGTTTCATGTCGGGGATGGCCGGCAACGTCACGGCCTTCAATACCGTCTGGACCTACGACATCTACCAGGCCTACATCAACCGCGGCGCGAGCGATCACCACTACCTCAACATGGGACGCGTGGCGACGGTGTTCGGGATCGGACTGTCCGTGGCCGCCGCCTACGTCGCCAACCACTTCAACAACATCATGGATATGCTGCAGCTGCTGTTCGCTTTCGTGAATGCGCCGCTGTTTGCGACGTTCCTGCTGGGAATGTTCTGGAAACGGGCTACCGGGCACGGCGCGTTTGCCGGTCTCTTGTCCGGAACGGCGGCGGCGGCACTGCACCACGGCTTGAGCCTGCCCCGGGGCAGCGTCCCGGGCATCAAGGGCGGCTGGCTCGCACTGCTGCATGCCTATCCGAGCGAGATGGCGCAGAACTTCTGGACCGCAATCTGGGCGTTCACCGTGTGCTTCCTCGTGACCCTCGCGGTGAGCCTGATCACGCGGCCGCGTGCGGAGAATGACCTGGCCGGACTCGTCTACTCCCTCACTCCCCGACTGCGCGAGACGGATCGGGCGTGGTATGCGCGCCCGGCGGTGCTCGGCGCGGGGGTACTCGCCGCGACACTGCTGCTCAATCTCATCTTCTGGTAAGGAGCCGCGCATGGGCCTCGACATCCGCATACCGCTCGGAGTGATGTTCACCCTCCTCGGGTTGCTGCTCACGGGCTTCGGATTCTTCAGCGACCCGGCGATTTACCAGCGCTCGCTCGGTATCGACATCAACCTGTGGTGGGGGCTGGCCCTGCTGCTCTTCGGCGCCGTGATGCTGGGCGTCGGATGGCGCGCGGCCGGCGGCCGGACTCACTGAAGCCCGCGGGCGCCAGGGCGGGGTGCGCCTCAGGTCCAGCACCTCAGGCCCAGCACCTCAGGCCCAGTCGCGGAATCCGATCGAGGCATGAGAGCCGTCGCAGAAGGGCTTGTTCTTCGATGCCCCGCAGCGACACAAGGTCATGCGGTTGCGGATCTCGTACGCGAAGCCGTCGGCGGAATGCAGCGCAATCCCGCCCCGCAACCACAACGGACCGCTGACGCCTTGTGAGGGGTCCTCGATGAGTCCTATGGAAACCGGCAGCGCATGCTCGATCGGCTTGCCGCTCGCCCGATCCCAGGCGACGAGGCGTCCCGAGGGACAGTTGTTGACCTGGCGGAGGAAAGTCGTCCGCAGCCCGGCGTCGTCAGTACGCTCGACCTGGTTCCACACCTGTCCGTTCGGATCGCAGAAGCGCGCGCCCGCACACAGCGACTGCGCGTCCGTGAGCGCGAGGGCGGGTCCTTCCAGGACCTGCGCCTGTTCGCGATACGTGGTACGGGGGGCGGTTTCGGTGCCGTCGAAGCCGATCTTCGCGTGGGTGCCGTCGCAGAACGGCTTGGTTTTCGACTTACCGCACCGGCACAGCTGGTACGACTCCCGCGCGGGCAATGTCTCGCCCTGCCGCCATTGCTGCGACTCGCCTTCGCGATCGGTGACGATGGTCTGCTTGGCGAGCGGCACGCCGCCGCTCACCAGGTAAGGGCCGTTGTTCGAGATGACCACCCGAGGCTGCGAGCTGGACTTCGTCATCGGGGGCCTCCTTCCTGCGAGTGCGCAAGCCTGAACCATCGGGGCGCAGGCGACAAGAGTGCGCCCGCGGGGGGACGCCTGCACCCGCGGGGGGACGCCTGCAGGTTAAACTCCCGCCGATGCGCTGGTTGACGCCACTGTTCATTCTCGCGGTCCTCGGGAGCCTCGCCATCGAGCTGTGGCTGTCGCGCCGTCAGGCGCGGGCGGTCGCCTGCCACCGCGATTGTGTACCCGCGCCGTTCGCCGGCAGTGTCTCGGCGAGCGAACATGGCAAGGCGGCCGACTACACGCTCGCCAAGCTGCGCCTCGGTCGCCTGGTCAGCATCGTCGACGCGGCGCTCACCCTGCTGCTCACGGTCGGTGGCGGCATCGCGGCGGTGGATGCGCTGTGGCGCCACACTCGCTTGATGCAACCGTGGCTCGGCGTGCTGGTGATTGCCACCGTCGCGCTGCTCATGCAGCTCGCCAACCTGCCCTTCTCGGTGTGGCGCACCTTCCGGCTCGAGACGCGCTTCGGCTTCAACCGCACCACGCCGGGCCTGTTCCTCGCCGATCTGGGCAGGAGCCTTGCGCTCGCGGTGTTGCTCGGCGGTCCGCTGCTGGTGGCGACGCTGGTGCTCATGCAGCGGGCCGGCAGAGTGTGGTGGGTATGGGCGTGGGGCCTGTGGCTCGCCGTCATGTTCCTCATGGCCTGGGCCTGGCCGGTATTCATCGCCCCGCTCTTCAACCGCTTCGCGCCGCTCGAGGACCAGGCGCTGCGCCAGCGCATCGAAGCGCTGCTCACGCGCTGCGGCTTCGCCTCCAGGGGGGTATTCGTCGTGGACAACTCGCGCCGCTCGAGCCACGGTAACGCCTATTTCACCGGCATCGGCCGCCACAAGCGCATCGTGTTCTTCGATACGCTGCTCGAGCGTCTCGCTCACCCGGAAGTCGAGGCGGTGCTGGCGCACGAGCTCGGCCATTTCCGCCTCAAACACGTGCGCCAGCGGCTGCTGCTGTCGATCGCGCTGTCCTTCGTGGGCCTGGCGCTGCTCGGCTGGCTGACCGGGCAGGCCGGCTTCTACGCGGCGCTCGGCGTGCCCGTGCCGTCCACGCACGCCGCGCTGCTGCTGTTCGTGCTCGTGGTTCCGGCCTTCACTTTCTTCATCACCCCGCTCGCCTCGCTGTGGTCGCGCCGGCACGAGTTCCAGGCGGACGCGTTCGCCACCCACCATGCCAGCGCGGCCGAGCTCGCCACGGCGCTCGTCAAGCTGCATCGGGACAACGCCAGCACTCTGACACCCGATCCGGTGTACGCCGCGTTCTATTATTCGCATCCACCGCCGCTCGCACGCATCGCGCGCCTGCGTGCCTCGGGCGCGGCGCCGGCGTCCTGACGCGCCCGACGGTTCAGGGAATGTAGTAGAGATCGATCGACTTGCCGACGCGTTCCACGGGCTGGTAAGCATCCAGCCAGGCGTAATCCTCGGGAGCGCGCGTGCGCGCGAGCGCAAAGATCGCCACCCAGCCGCTCGCCGGCCGGCGCGCCGCGAGATTCACGAACGGCGGCAACGGCTCGCGGCTCAGGTCCGCCGTGCCGCGGTACGCGAGGCTCAGCTGCGCAATCCGCAGCTGCTCGGCGCGCAGCTCCAGGCGCCGCAGATCCTGGCCCCAGTCCAGATCCGAGTCGACCAACACGCGCTGCGGGTGCAGCACCGCCTCGTTGAAGTAAGGCAGGTAGTCCGGATAGGCCGTCCACAACGTGCTGAGCTGCCACAGCAGCAGCGCGAGCAGCCCTGCGACCGGGACCACGGCGAGGCGCCGGTTGCGCCCCGCGGCGCGCGCGCGCCACGCGGCGAGCGCGCGCCAGGCGCGCACGGCCACATACGCCGCGCCCAACGCGAGGAAGGGATACAGCACCAGCACGTGCCGTATGCCGATGTTGATGCGGCTGAAGGCGCTCGCGAAGGCGAGCATCAGGATCGCGAGCACCGCCGGTGCGAGCGCCCAGCCATTGCGGCTACGCCAGCCGTCCCGCGCCAGCCACGCAAGACCCGCGGGTCCGGCGGCGAGCAGCGGAATGGGCGTCTTGACCGCGAGTGCCACCAGGTAGAAGGACCACCACCCCATGAGGCGCACGTGTCCCAGCAGATACGACAGGTGACCGCTGTCGTTGTGAGCCTTCACCGCCACGACGCCGTTGATGAGATCCCTGAGCGCGCGCGGCAACCACAGATGCGAGAGCAGCACACCGAGCTCATGGTCGAGCCCCCGCTCCTGCAGCAGGTAGGACACCGCCCAGTTGAAACGCACCGCGAGGGCTGCCGGGTTGGGCGAGCGCGGGCCGTAGGCCAGGGCGATCGGCAACAGGGTGGCGAGCAGCGCGAGCGCCAGGCCCAGCAGACGCGAGCGCGCGCCCGCGGCTGGCGGGTCCGCACGCAGCGCGCCCGCACCGGGCGGCGCCCCGGGCTGCAGCCCGCGCGGCACGCCGGGCGGATCGCGCCATCCGACCGCCGCACGCACCAGCGCCAGTGCCGGCAACGCCAGGCCGATGAAGGGTACGGCGGAGAATTTCGTGCCGACCGCGAGCCCCGCGGCGAGCCCGAAGCGCACCGCGTCGCGCAGCCGCCCGCTCACCAGCCACAGCTGCAGGGCGTAGAGCGCGAGCAGGCAGGTGGCAGCCGCCGCCACATCGAGGCTGGCAAGAGCTGCGTGTCCGAGAACCGCCGGCACCGAGGCGAGCAGCAATACGCTCAGGAGCGCCGCGCCCTGCGATGCGAACAGTCGCCGTGCCCACAACCAGGTGGCGAGCAGCAGCAGCGCGAGGAACGGCAGCACGCCTGCCCGGGCAAGCGTGAGGTAGCGCCAATAGTGGCCGCCGGAGTACAGGATATCGATGCCTTCCTGCGTGCCGTTCGGCGGCGGGGTGCCGAAAGAGCGCGCCCCGGCGAGGTACGGCCCGAGCGCGAGCAGCACGCGCCCGAGCGGCGGATGCTCGGTATCGTATTCGTACTGGCCGCGGTCGAGCAGCTCGATACCGGCCGCCAGGTGCTCCGGCTCGTCCCAGGTGTTGGAATACACGCGCCAGCTGCCCGCCGCGAGTGCGCATGCCAGGAGGATGATCAGCGCCAGTGCCAGCCGCCCCGCCGCGGCGCAGCGCCCGCTCACCGATGCGCTCAGACTTACGCTCCGAACGGGTGCCGCAGCATGATGGTCTGCTCGCGCTCCGGTCCCGTTGAAATCATGTCGATCGGCACGCCGACCAGGCTCTGCAGGCGCTCGAGGTAGCTGCGGGCTTTGAGCGGCAGCCCCTGGTAGGCGGTAACACCGACCGTGGACTCGGGCCAGCCGGGCAGCTCCTCGTACACCGGTTCGATGGCCGCGTAACCCTCGACGCTCAGCGGCGGTTGCGGCGTCACCTCGCCGTTCACGCGGTAACCGACGCAGATGCGGATGGTGTCCAGTCCGTCGAGCACGTCGAGCTTGGTGATGCACAGGCCCGAGACGGACGAGTTCACGATCGCGCGACGCAGGGCCACGGAGTCGAACCAGCCGCAGCGCCGCCGCCGGCCGGTGATCGAGCCGAACTCGTGACCGACGCGCGACAGGTGCTCGCCGTATTCGTCGAACAGCTCGGTCGGGAAGGGGCCCGCTCCCACGCGGGTGGTGTAGGCCTTGACGACGCCGAGCACGCCGTCGAACTCCCGCGGACCCAGGCCCGTGCCGGTGCCGGCAAAGCCCGCCGTGGTGTTCGATGCGGTGACGTACGGATAGGTGCCGAGATCCACATCCAGCATCGCGCCCTGCGCGCCTTCGAACAGCACGTTCGCATCCGCACGGCGCAGCTCGTGCAGTGCGCGCGTCACGTCGGTCACCAGAGGTGCGATCTGCTCGCCCATCGCCAGCTGCGCGTCGAGGGTCTTCTGGAAGTCCACCGTGGGTGCGCGGTAGTACTGCTGCAGCACGAAATTATGGAAGTCGAGCATTTCGCCGAGCTTGGCGGCGAAGCGGTCGCGCTGGAACAGGTCCGCGACCCGCACCGCGCGGCGCGCCACCTTGTCCTCGTAGGCGGGGCCGATGCCGCGCCCGGTGGTGCCGATGGCGTTGGGTCCGCGCGCGCGCTCGCGCGCCTGGTCGAGCATGACATGCGAGGGCAGGATGAGCGGGCAGTGCGGTGAGATGGCCAACCGCTCGAACACCGGCACGCCCTGCTCGCTCAGCATGCGGCTCTCGGCGAGCAACGCCTCGAGCGACAGCACCACACCGTTGCCGATGAAGCAGCGCACCCGCTCGCGCAGGATCCCGGAAGGAATGAGCGACAGGATGGTCTTGCGTGCGCCGATGACCAGCGTGTGGCCGGCGTTGTGCCCGCCCTGGAAGCGCGCCACCGCCGCGGCATGCTCGGTGAGCAGATCGACGACCTTGCCCTTGCCTTCATCGCCCCACTGGGTGCCGATGATGACCACGAATTTCCCCACGCCGGGACCCCTACCGCACCAGAAACAGGATGATGACGCCGACGAGCATGCTGCCGAGGCCCGCAATCCGCAACTCGCGGTCGCGCACCTCCAGGAGCCTGGCGAACGCGCGCTTCACGCCCTGGGGATTGAGAAACGGCGCGATGCCTTCCAACACCAGAAACAGCCCAAGCGCGGCGAGCAGGTCCGTTGAATTCACGGGACGCGCACTCGGCTCGGGCACTAGCGCCGTGGGGCAGCCGCTTTCGACGGATCCTTCAGATACTTGAAGAAATCCCCCTCGGGCGTCACCACCAGCAGGTCACCGTCCTTGCCGAGCGAGCGCTCGTAAGCCTGCAGGCTGCGATAGAAGGCGTAGAACTCGGGGTTCTTCGAGTAGGCACGCGCGTAGGTCAGCGCGGCCGCCGCGTCGCCTTCGCCACGCACGCGCAGCGCGTCGCGCTCCGCGTCGGCGAGGATCACGGTGCGCTGGCGCTCGGCGGAGGCGCGGATGCCGGCGCTGGTGCTCTGGCCTTCGGCGCGCAGGCGGCTCGCGGTCTTGGCGAAGCTCTGCTTCATGCTCTCGTAGACGCGCGCCGCCACTTCGTCGGGCAGATCGATGCGCTGCACGCGCACGTCCACCAGGTCCACGCCCAACCCGGCCGCGTTGCGGCTCGCCTGGCCGAACATCTGGCCGGTGACCGCGGCACGCTCGGCGGAGACGATCTGCTGCAGCGTGCGTTGCGCCACTACGCTCTTGATGCCGTCCTTGACGATCTCCGCCAGACGCTCGCCGGCCAGCTCGACCAGTCCGCCGGTGGCCGTGAAGTACAGCGAGGGGTCCTTGACGCGCCACTTCACGTAGAAGTCCACGATCAGGCCGCGGCCGTCGTTCGTCAGGAAGGTCTCGCCGGTGTAGGACTGCGACAGAATGCGGCTGTCGAATTTGGTCACCACGTCCCACGGCCACTTCAGATGCAGTCCGGGCGCGTAATGGATGCCCACGATCGCGCCGAATTCGGTGCGAATGGCGAACTCGGTCTCGCTCACCGAGAACAGCGACAGCGCCGCCAGCACCACCAGCACGCCGGCGCCGATCAGCAGCGGGACCAGCCGCGAGCTCATCGCTCTCCCCGCCCGCGGGCTTCGACCGTGACCGAATCGGTCTCCTTCGGGGCGCCGTTGGCGGGGGCTTCCGCACCCTGCTCCGCCTCGCGCGCCGCGCCCTTCTCCAGCAGCTTCTCGATGGGCAGGTAGAACATGTTGCCGCCCGCACGAGCGTCGATCAGCACCTTGTGCGCGCGCGACAGCACGTTCTCGACCGTGTCCATGTACAGCCGCCGGCGCGTGACTTCCGGGGACTGCGCGTAGGCCGCCTCGAGCTGCGCGAAGCGCGACGCCTGCCCCTCGGCGAGCGCCGTGACCTGCGCCTTGTAGGCCTGGGCATCCTGCTGCATCCGCAGGGCGGCGCCCTGCGCCACGGGGACGATGCCGTTGGCGTAGGCCTCGGATTCCAGGATGAAGCGCTCCTTGTCGGCCTGCGCCTTGTTGGCATCGCGCTGCGAGGGAATCACCGCGTCCGGCACCTGCACGTCCTCGAGATTGACCGTCGTGACCGTGATCCCTGAGGTGTAGTAATCGAGGGTAGTCTGGATCAGATTCTTGGTGCGCCGTGTCACCTCGGGGCGCGTCGAGCCGACCAACAATTCATCGAGGGTGCTGCGGCCGACGATCTCGCGGATCGCGCTTTCGCTCACCTCGCTCAGCGTGGCTTCCGGATCGCGCACCCGGAACAGCTTCTTCACCGGGTCCGAGAACTGGTACTGCACGGCGAAATGCAGGTCGACGAGATTGACGTCCGAGGTGAGTACGCGGGACTTGAAGTCGCTGGAATTCACGCTCGCGACATTCACCTTGGTGACCGTCTCGATGGGCCAGGGCCAGCGCCAGCCCACCCCCGGAGCCTTCACGTCGACCAGCCGCCCGAAGCGCTGGATGATGCCGCGCTCGGCTTGTGCCACCTGATAGAAGCCGCTCCACAGCCACAGGCCGAGCGCCACCAGGGTTCCCATCAGGAACAGCGAGCCACTGTCGCCGCCGCGACCGCCGGATCGCAGCAGCGACTCGAGCCGGCGCTGCCAGCTCTTCAGGCGCTCGTCCAGGTCCGGGCCGCCAGCACCCGGGCGGCGTCCCCACGGATTGTTCGGACCGCTTGGTTGATTCCAGGCCATATGGAGCTGTGCGCGACGTCAGCGCTGCTTGGTCGCGCTCGAGACGGCGGTCGATTGTAGGTAGGCCATCCCGGGGGCACAAGGCATGTCCGCCCCCTGTACCTCGAGAATCTGCACGCCGGCCGTGCGGGCCAGCTGCAGCAGCTCCAGGTCCGGCAGCTCCACCGCCAGCTCGATCGAGCCATCCTCGGCGCAGACTTCCGCGCGCACCACCTGCGCCGCGTACAGGCGCGAGCGCAGCGCCCCGCCGCCCGCGGCGACCCGCAGGCGCGCGCGGCGCGCAAAGCGGGCCAGCCGCTCGGCCACGGCACGCGCCAACTGCTCGAGTCCCAGGCGCTTCTCGGCGGAGATCCACACCGCGGTGGCGCGATGGGCGGCATCGCGGTCGATGCGCGGCGCGCTGTGCAGCCGGTCGATCTTGTTGTAGAGCAGGATCTGCGGGATTTCGCCGGCGCCGATCTCCGCGAGTACCCCGTTCACCTGTGCGATCTGCTCCTCGCGCCGGGGGTTGCTGGCATCCACGACGTGCAGCAGCAGGGTGGCGGCGCGCGCCTCGGTGAGCGTCGACTGGAAGGCGGCCACCAGCTCGTGCGGCAGCTCGCGAATGAACCCCACGGTATCGGCTGCGACCACCGCGGTGCCGCCCGGAAGGGTGATGCGCCGCACCGTTGGATCGAGGGTTGCGAACAGCTGATCCGCCACATAGGCGTCCGCCCCGGTGAGCGCGCGAAACAGCGTCGACTTGCCCGCGTTGGTATAGCCGACGAGTGCGAGCGAGGGCACCGGGATCTCGGCGCGCGTCTGGCGCCCGGTCTCGCGTTGCTGCTGGATCTTTGCCAGCCGCCGGTTGAGCACGCGCACCCGCTGGGCAATGATGCGCCGATCGGTCTCGAGCTGCGTCTCGCCCGGGCCGCGCAGGCCGATACCGCCCTTCTGGCGCTCGAGGTGCGTCCAGCCCCGTACGAGGCGGCTGCCGATGTGCTTGAGCTGCGCGAGCTCGACTTCGAGCTTGCCTTCGAAGCTGCGGGCGCGCTGCGCGAAGATATCGAGGATCAGGCCGTTGCGGTCGAGCACCCGCCGCTCGGTGAGCTTCTCGAGGTTGCGCTCCTGGCTCGGGGAGAGCGCGTGATCGACGAGGATGAGCTCCGCCTGATGGGCCCGGACGATGTCGCGCAGCTCCTCGGCTTTGCCGCTACCGAGGAAGTAGCGTGAATCGGGCCGCTCGCGCCGGCCCGTGAGCGTCGCGACCGGCAGCGCGCCGGCGGATACGGCCAGCTGCGTGAATTCCTGCAGATCCTCCGGATCGACCTGGGCGCCCAGTCCCAGACGCACCAATACGGCGCGCTCACCAGTCCGTGGGCGTTCGAACACTCAGGCTTCCCGTGAAGGGGGACATTATTCGGCGTGCGTCTCCGGGGCGCCGCCGCCCTCTTCGGCCGCCAGGCGCACGTTGCGCGCCGGCACGACCGTGGAAATCGCATGCTTGTAGACCATCTGGCTGACGCTGTTCTTCAGCAGCACCACGAACTGGTCAAAGGAATCGATCTGACCTTGCAACTTGATGCCGTTGACGAGGTAGATGGATACCGGCACCCGCTCCTTGCGCAAGGCGTTCAAAAAGGGGTCTTGCAGTGACTGGCCTTTGGCCATCGGGTTCTCCTTATTTTTTGCAGCTTCGTGTTGTTCGACGGGACAAACGGACCGCAAGTGAACTTCCGTGTTCCGCGATCCGGCAAAACCAACGTGCCTCATCAGCGGCGAGGAACCGAGTTCGCGCATATTAACATGCGCGTTGCTCTAAAGCCCAAGCCGGGCCAACTCATGACATATGTCTCGATTCCACGACAGCCGACTGTCCGGATCGATCCATTCGCCGAGGGCCTCGCCCCGCATCCAGGTCAGCTGCCGCTTGGCCAGCTGGCGCGTCGCCGCAACGGCCCGTCGCACCCCCTCCTCCAGGGCGTATTGCCCGTCGAGGTGCGCCCACAGCTGCCGGTAGCCCACCGCGCGCATCGAGGGATGATGGGCGGTGAGGGCGCCGCCGCGGCGTAAGCCGATCACCTCCTCGAGAAAACCCGCCGCCATCATGGCATCGAAGCGCCGGGCGATACGCTCGTGCAGCACGGCTCGCCGCCGGGGAGCAAGAATCCAGTAGCGCAGTGGCCAGCCGGCGAGCGCACTGGCGGTCGCGCGCTGCAGCTGCGAGACCCGCTGTCCGGTTATGTAACAAACTTCCAGCGCTCGCTGGATCCGCTGGCTGTCGGTGGGCGCGATACGCGCGGCCGCTTGCGGGTCCAGGGCGGTCAGTTCCGCGTGCAGCGCCGGCCATCCGTGCCGGGCGGCCCGCGCGTCCAGCTGCGAGCGCAGCAGCGGGTCGGCCTGCGGCAGCGCCGCCAGCCCGTGCAGAAGCGAGCGCAGGTACAGCATGGTCCCCCCCACCAGCAGCGGCACCCGGCCGCGGGCGTGTATGTCGCGGATGCTCCCGAGCGCATCCGCCACGAAGCGCCCCGCGGAATAGGTCTCGGTCGGCTCGCAGATGTCGATCAGGTGGTGGGGAACGCGCTCGCGCAGCTCGCGCGCCGGCTTGGCCGTGCCGATATCCAGCCCCCGGTAAACCAGCGCCGAGTCCACGCTGACGATCTCTACCGGGGCGCTCTCGGCGAGCCCGAGGGCCCAGTCGGTCTTGCCGGCGCCGGTCGGCCCGGTGAGGACGAATACCGGCAGGTCGTGCGACCCGGCTGCCCCGGGCGCGGGCGTGCCGGCCGCGCGCGCCTGCGCCATTCAACGCCCCCGCAGGAACAGCTGGTCCAGCTGCTGCAGGGACAGGCGCGTCCAGGTCGGCCGCCCGTGGTTGCACTGGTTGGCGCGCTCGGTGGCCTCCATCTGCCGCAGCAGCGTGTCCATTTCCGGCAGTGTGAGGCGGCGGTGCGCGTGGATCGCACTGCGGCAGGCGAGCGTGCCGAGGAACCTGTCCGCGGCGCCTTCGAGGTGATGCGTGTCGGCCTCCAGGGTGAGGTCGTGCACCAGCGAGGTGACGATCTGCGGGATCTCCCCCGGCTTGAGGGTCGCCGGCACGCGCCGCAGCGCGAGCCGCGTGGAGGACAGCGCATCGAGCTCGAAGCCCGCCTGCTCCCACTCGGCACGTCTCTCCAGGAGCGCGGTGAGCTCGTGCGCCTTGAGCTCGATGACCACCGGCTCGAGCAGGTGCTGCGAGGCAGGCGTGCCGCGCTCGCGCTCGGCCTTGAATTTCTCGTACAGCACGCGCTCGTGCGCCGCATGCATGTCCACCAGCACGAGCCCTTCGCGATTCTGGGCGAGGATGTAGGCGCCGTGCAGTTGCGCGAGCGCCGTGCCGAGGGGCTGTTCCTCGGTGAAGGACGGGAACGGGGCCGCTGCGGCCCCCGGCGGCGTCCCCGCATCGCGCACCGAGGCGGCGAGCGCCCACGGATCGCGCGTGGCCTCGTAAAGCGGCAGGCTCGCTGCGCGCCCGGCGTGCGCCGCCGCGCCCGCCAGAGCCGTGCCATGACCGGCCCCCAGCCCTTCGATGCCCCGGGCTGCAGAGGCGGCGGCGAGGTCCGGCTTCGTGTCCGCCAGGGCGCGCTCCACGGCGCGAAAGGCGAAGTCGTGAATCTGGCGGCTGTCACGGAAACGCACTTCGAGCTTGGCCGGGTGGGCGTTCACGTCGACGAGCTTCGCATCGAGCGTCAGGTAGAGCACATAGGCGGCGTGCCGGCCGTGATACAGCACGTCCCGGTACGCGAGCCTCGCGGCGTTCATCAGCAGCCGGTCACGCACGCTGCGGCCGTTGACGAACCAGAACTGTTGGTCGGGCTGCGCGCGCGAGCGCGTCGGCAGGCCCGCCCACCCCGACAGCATGACCGGCCCCGCGGCGTGCCTCACCGCGACCGCGGCGGCGGCAAAGTCGCCCCCGAGCGCCACCTCCAGGCGCGAGAGCTCGGCGCCTGCGCCATTCACGGCCGGTGCATCCAGCAGCACGCGGGTGCCGTGACGCAGGCGAAAGCTCACATCGAACCGCGACAGCACCAGCCGTTCCACGAGTCTCGCGATGTGCGTCAGCTCGGTGGCATCGCTGCGCACGAACTTGCGCCGGGCCGGCACGTTGAAGAACAGGTCACGCACCTCGATGGTGGTCCCCGGCGGGTGGGCCGCCGGGCGCACCGGCGTGAGCGCGCCGCCTTCGACGTCGACTTGCGCCGCCTGCTCGGCGCCGGCGGCGCGCGAGACGATCCGCAGCCGTGACACCGAGCCGATCGAGGGCAGCGCCTCACCGCGAAAGCCGAGGGTGGTGATGGCCGCCAGATCATCGAGACAGGCGATCTTGCTGGTCGCATGCCGCGCCAGCGCCATCGGCAGCTCGCCGGCGGCGATGCCGCCGCCATCGTCGCGCACCCGCACGAGAGCCACGCCGCCGCGCTCGACGTCGATCTCGATGCGCGTCGCGCCGGCATCGAGTGCGTTCTCGACGAGCTCCTTGACCACCGATGCGGGCCGCTCGATCACCTCGCCGGCGGCGATCTGGTCGACGAGCTCGCCGGGAAGAATGCGGATCCCCATGGGGGCCGCAGTTTACAGGCGATCGGCGCACGCCGAGCGGACACTAAGCGATCAGGGCGTGGTGGCGGCGGCGTCCGCGGCGCTGGTGAGCGTGCTGCGGCGCTCCTGCTTGAAACGCGTGCCGTCGGGGGGATGGAGCGTGAAGTAACTGCGCACGCCGCCGGCGATGGCGTCCGCGAGGCGCGCCTGCTCGCGGGCGCTGCGCAGGCGGCGCTCCTCGGCGGGATTGGAAATATAGGCGGTCTCGATGAGCATCGAGGGAATGGCGCGAGACTTCAGCACCACGAAGCCGGCGCGCTGCACCTGCGCCTTGCGTATTTCACCCACGCCTTCGAGCGCGCTCACCACCCGCTCCGCGGCGCTGGCACTGACGCCGATGATCTGGTTCTGCGCCTCCTCGATGAGCACCGGTTCGAGCGCGCCCTGGTCGTCGGCGCGCACGCCTCCGACGAGGTCGGCCGTGTTCTCGCGTTCCGCCAGCCAGCGGGCCGCTTCGCTGGAAGCGCCGTGCACCGACAGCACGTACACCGAGGCGCCGGTAATGCTGCGGTCGGCCATCGAATCGGCATGCACGGAGATGAACATGTCCGCGTGCGCGGCGCGCGCTCGCGCGATACGGTCGCGTAGCACGAGAAATTCGTCCCGGTCACGCGTCAGGACCGCGCGCATACCGGATTCGGCGTTGATGCGCCCGGCGAGCGCCCGCGCGATGGCGAGCGTCACGTCCTTCTCGCGCGTGCCGCCGTGCCCGATGGCGCCCGGGTCCACCCCGCCGTGTCCCGCGTCCACCGCGATGATGACGTCGCGGTCGCCCTCCCCGGGCGCGTGCGCCGCCCGCACCGTCTTCGGAGGGGCTGCCGCCAGCTCTTGCGCCGGCTCGCCAAGGCTCAGTACGAGCTGCCCGCCCTCTTCGCCCGGGGCCCATACGCTGTGCGCGGCGAGCGCGGATCGCAGCTGCACCACGACCCGCAGCGTCCCGTCGGGTTGGCTGCCGACGCGCACGTCCGTGACCACCCCGGAGGCTGCCGGCACGCGCACTTCGCTCGCCAGGCGCGTCTGCGGCAGATCAATGACCACCCGATCGGGGTGCTCGAGGGTAAAGAGCTTGTGCGTCGCGCCCTCGCTTATATCGAGCGTGACCTGCGCCGAAGAGGCGCTCGTGGACAGATGAATGCCGCGCAATTCCGCGGCATCACTGAGTGAAAGGGCGCCCAGGCCGAGCAGAACGGCAGCGAATCCTTCGCAAAAGACCTTATCTATCATTGGGTTCGCGGCGCAAGCTGCCAGTTAATCTACGGCCTTGGCGTGTCCTTTACAACTCCCGCCGCTCTTCAGCCGCCGCCGGGAGCTCCGCGCTGAAGCCGGCCGAGCCAGGACTCCCCTAGCGTCGAGCGCGCACCCACCTCGATGTCATGGCCCGCCTCACCGGCCGCAAACGCCACGGTGAGGTCCGCCGGCGGCAGACGCGTCCCGCCGCGCTCGGGCCATTCGATGAGCCAGACGTGACCGGTGCGCGCCCACTCGCGCAGGCCGAGGGATTCGAGCTCCGCAGCGTCGCGCATGCGGTAAAGATCCACGTGCACGACGGTGAGTGCGCCCACCGGGTACAGCTCGAGCAGCGTGTAGGTGGGGCTCGGCACCGCCTCGGCTACACCCAGTGCGCGCAGGAAGCCGCGCGCGAAGGTCGTCTTGCCCGCGCCGAGCTCACCGGTCAGATACAGCACCGCGAGCGCCGTATCCTTTGGGGGGCGCGATGTGGCGAGCCGCCCGCCGAAGTCCTCCGTGTCATGGGCGGTGCGGGCGTGGGTGCGCATCGGCCATCTTCAGAGATTGACGCAGTTGTGCAGCTCGCGCGCCAGATCGCTCGCCAGCAATCCGCGCTCGCCGCTGCGGGCCGCGGCG